>ENA-UOOH01000204-UOOH01000204.1-fermentation-metagenome-genome-assembly--contig:-NODE-204-length-70852-cov-362.466842_pt1 | contig 70852 bp, 66 predicted proteins | sample MGYA00245778_ERZ724025 | MGnify/ENA primary metagenome ERZ724025 (study PRJEB28704, sample SAMN03018313) | fermentation metagenome | biome: anthropogenic terrestrial biome; feature: soil... | reverse complement strand
ATATCACCTGGAGTTGATACCAATACTGTCTCACATGTATTGAACCCATTCAAGTCTTTGTATTTTCAGGCTTAATGATTTAGGATTGAGACACAAGGTTATTATGGAAGACTTATTAAAGATACTCAACGAACAACAACAACGTGCCGTGGCTGCCCCACCAGGACCCACCATTGTGCTGGCCGGTCCTGGGTCGGGTAAAACCCGCGTGCTCACCTACCGCATCGCTTACCTGGTTGGCGCGATGAACGTGCCGGCTTGGAACATTCTCGCGGTTACCTTTACCAATAAAGCCGCCCGCGAGATGGGCGACCGTGTTTCCAAAATTCTGGGCGCAAACGCAGATGGCATTTGGCTGGGCACTTTTCACGCGATTTGTGGCAAAATCTTGCGCAGTGAAGCCGACCTTTTGCCGGTTACCCGCGACTATGTCATCTTTGATCAGGACGACCAGGAAGCCTTGCTTAAAGAAATCATCCGTGAAAATAATCTGGATGAAAAACTTTACCGCCCGGCATCTTATCTCAACGAAATCTCACGGGCTAAAAACGAGCTCATCACACCTGAGGAATTCCCCATCTCCAGCTTCCGTGACGAGCAAACCCAGCGCCTGTACCGCATCTATCAGGAACGCCTCATCAAAAACAACGCCATGGACTTTGACGACATGCTGGTCTATACCACCCGCCTCTTGGACGAATATCCCATCGTGCGCGAAACTTATTCGCATAAGTTTGAACACATTTTGGTTGACGAGTTCCAGGACACCAACCTGGCGCAGTACGCCATCCTCAAAAACCTCGCCTGTACACACAACAACCTTTATGTGGTTGGCGATGAAGATCAAAGCATTTACCGCTGGCGTGGCGCGGATTACCGCAACCTAAACCGTTTCAAAAAAGATTTTAAGGATGCCAAAATTTTCCTGCTCGAACAAAACTACCGCTCCAGTCAAAACATTTTGGATAGCGCCATGGCAGTCATTGACCGCAACAAAAACCGCACCCACAAACAGCTCGAAACCGTCCGCGAAAAAGGCGAAAAAATCACCATGATTGTCGCCGAGGATGACCGCGAAGAAGCCCAAGCAGTTGTCAGTGCCATTCGCGATGGCATCCACATGCGTGGGCAAAAACCGGGCAACTTTGCCATCATGTACCGCACCAACGCCCAATCGCGCTTGTTTGAAGAGGCTTTCCGCCGTGAAGGCATCAACTACCGCTTGGTTGGCGCGCAACGCTTTTATGGCCGCCGCGAAGTCAAGGACATGCTCGCCTTCTTACGCCTGGTGCATAACCCGCTGGATGAAATTTCTTTACGCCGTTGCATCAACCTGCCGCCACGTGGCATTGGCGCGAAAACGCTCGAAAGCCTGCAAGCTCAGGCTGCTGCTTCTGGCTTGACGATGGGAGAGGTACTGCTTGATTTGGCACACGGACGCGCTGATCTGCTGGAAAGTATGGGACGCGAAGGCGCTAAACTGGCGACTTTTGGCTCAATGCTGCTCAAATGGCGCGAAACCGCCCAACACAACAGATTGGTGCTGCTTTTTGACCGCATTGTGGTGGACACCGGCTACGAACCCTACATCCGTGATAAAAGCGAAGAGGGGCAAGACCGTTGGGAAAACCTGCTCGAATTACGCTCAGTCGTTTTGGAATATGAAGAAGAAGGTTTAGCCAACTTCCTGGAAAGTATGGCGCTGGTTTCTGACCAGGACACCCTGCCCGAAAATGTTGAAGCCCCCACCATGCTCACGCTGCACGCCGCCAAAGGACTTGAATTTGACCAGGTCTTTATTGTCGGCTTGGATGAGAACATTTTGCCCCACCGTCGCGCAGTGGATGATGAGGAAGAGTTGGCTGAAGAACGCCGCCTTTTATATGTTGGCATAACTCGCGCCAAGTCCAGGCTGACCCTCAGTCGTGCGCGCCGCCGCCGCAGCCCTTATGGCTCGTATGAAGAAACCTTGGCATCGCGCTTCTTGGATGACATCCCCGAAGAGCACCTCACTGGCAGCCCGCGCGGATTACCCAGCCGCTATAACTATGACAACCGTGGCTACGGTCGCGGCGGATACAATGACAGCCTATTTGGTGAAGGCAGTTTTGGGCGTGGCTCGTCTTATGGTTCTGGCTACGGGTCCTCTTATGGTCGCGGGTCTGGTTCGAGTGGCAAACGGGGCAGCTCAGGTGGCTCAAGATGGGAAAACCCTGCCTGGATGCAACAAAAAAGCGTCACCAAAGACCCACCCAAAACGAAGTACAAAGCCGGCCAACAAGTCAAACACGCCACCTATGGCAGAGGTGTGGTGAAAAGTAGCAAAATCGAATTTGGTGATGAGACGGTTGAGGTCTACTTTGAAGGTTACGGCCTCAAAGCCCTCGTCGCCTCAATGGCGAAGTTGGAAGTGTTGCGATAAACACCGCTTTTTCTTCTACCAACCTTTGTATCCGACAAACAAATGACATTCGAACGCTATCTTGGTATAAGGTGTTAATTCTTTTCGGGTGCAATGCGTCTATTTCTTCTGGTGCAAGGTGTCTATTTCTTCTGGTGCAAGGTGTCCCCGTGTATAGATTAGGGACATAGGTTACAAGAGTCCGAGGACATAGGTAACACTTATTCTTGTTTCACCACAAGAAATTATCCAAATACTTAGAACCAATTAGTGATTCCATCGATTATGTAAAAGTTTAGGATCATAAAGGTCATGTAAATGACAATAAATTTCTTGGTTTAGTAACCCAGCCAATTCAAAGCCATGGCTACAACCGCGGTCCAAGGCAACACCTTGAATTTGCCTCTAAGCAAAGCGGATTTAAGTTCTTCCTTGCTAAGCAATAACAATTCCTGGTCTTCTAAGTCATCACTATCTGGTTCGGTAACCTTTCGGGCACCTAAAGCCAAAAAAAGATGTGCCGCATTCACACCACGATTTGGCTCTAACATAAAGCTACCCAAACTGACCCACTTGCTTGCCTCATGACCAGTCTCTTCCAGCAATTCACGTTTTGCGGCAACTAATGGTTCCTCATCTTTTCCAAGCATGCCCCCTACAGGCGCCAAAGATATCCCATCAACAGCATATTTAGTCTGCCGAAAGCAAAGAAAATATCCATTTTCATCACATGCAAGAACAATCACGGCATCAGGGCTAATCACCCAAGCCCAATCATCAATAATGCTTCCATCAGGTAATTTAATAGTATGACTTTCGACCTTCAAGAATTTATTGAAATCTAAAACTAAGCTTTTAGACAAGGTTTTCCAAGGGCGTAATACTTTCTTCATGACTTAATTCCGTGCCTGCCGTGCCAGATAAATAGCAATTGAGCCAGCCACAGCTGCGTTCAGCGAGTCGATCTTGCCATACTGCGGGATGCGCATGATTTCGTCGCACTTCTTGCGCACCAATTCCCGCAAACCCGAACCTTCATTACCCACCACAATGGCGATGCCGCCTTTGAGGTTCAGCTGGTTGGGCGTTCGTGAACGTTCGTCTTCATCCAAGCCATAGACCCAAACATCCAGATCTTTCAGTCGGTCAATGGCTTGCGCCAGGTTGAATTGCGCCACCATAACATGCTCCGAAGCACCAGAAGATGAAGCCACAACACTTGGCGTAATCAAAGCCGCTTTAGCGCTGGGGATAATCACACCATGCACACCCATAATCTCAGCCGTGCGCAAAAGCGTGCCTAGGTTTTGAGGGTCTTGGATTGTATCCAACAACAAGAAAAATGGCGGTTCATCCTGCGCCTGACTGTGCTTAATCAAATCGTCTAAGGGTCGATAGGGATATTCGCTCACCTCAATTGCAACGCCTTGGTTATTGCGTTCAATTTTATCCAACTCAAATCGCTGCACCTCATGCACAGGAATCCTGCGCGCTTTGGCCATTTCCAGAATTTCGGGCAAATGACCTTCCATGCGCACCGAACGCATCACAAACAAGCGAAAAGCGTGCCTTCGACCAGCACGCAAAACTTCAAAGACCGGGTTTCGGCCACTAATCCATTCTTTCATTTCGTCCGCCCTCAGCTAAACACTATTCCCAGGACCAGGTTGTGCCGTCTTTGCTGTCTTCCAAAATAACGCCCAGCTCTTTCAAACCATCGCGCAACTTATCCGACAGTGCCCAGTTCTTTTCAGCACGCAAATCACGGCGCAAACTTACCAAAAGGTCAATAAAGGCATCCGCGTCACCGCCAGCTGATTTTTGTTCTTCCAATCTTAAGCCCAAAACACCGGTCAGTTCAGTAAAAACCGCCTGCGCTGAAGTCATTTGTTCGTCTTTAGCACCTTCCGCGCGGGCTTGGTTAATCGCTTTGACCAGTTCATACAACGCAGCCAAAGCACCGGAGGTGTTGAAGTCATCATTCATTTTCTCTTTGAAATCAGCTTTCACCTTCTCAGCTTCAGCATTCAAGGCTTCTAAAGCCACAGCCTCCAAGCCTTTAGCACCCGGTAGAGCTGCTTTTTTCGCACTCAGTAAGCGTTTGTAGGCTTGCTCAGTTTGCTCAATCACTTCTTCACTGTAAATCAAAGGCCCGCGATAAGAGCCATTCAGCACCCACAAACGCATCACATCGGCGGGGTGATCTGCCAGGAATTGATCCACGCTAATCATGTTGCCCAAAGATTTGGACATCTTCTCAGCCTTCAGGCTCAACATGCCGTTGTGCATCCAAACCCGAGAAAATTCTTTACCGGTTACCGCTTCGGTCTGGGCGATTTCGTTCTCGTGGTGCGGGAAGATGAGGTCATTGCCACCACCGTGGATGTCAATTTGCTCACCCAGGTGGGTCATGTTCATCGCCGAGCACTCTATGTGCCAACCTGGACGTCCTTGACCCCAGGGGCTGTCCCATGCCGGCTCACCCGGTTTTGAACCTTTCCATAAGGCAAAGTCCATGGGATGATCCTTGCGTTCGTCCACCTCAATGCGCGCGCCAGCGTTCATGTTTGCCAACTTGCGACCGCTCAACTTGCCATAGTCGTCTTTGGCTTCCACCCGATAATAGACATCACCATTGGCTGGATAAGCAAAATCCTTTTCGATCAGCTTTTCAATCATGTCAATGATCTGGGGCATATCTTCCGTTGCGCGGGGGTTTTTGGTCGCCGGCAAGATGTTTAGTTCGTCTAAATTACGCTTATACTCGTTGATGTAATGCTCGGCAAGCTCATAAGGATCTTCGCCCAGCTCATTGGCTTTGGCGATGATTTTGTCATCCACATCGGTGAAGTTCATCACAAAATCAACATCATAGCCCAAATACATCAAATAGCGCCGCACGATGTCAAACACCAAAGCCGACATGGCATGACCAATGTGCGCTTCAGCATACACCGTTGGACCACAAACATAAAAACGAACTTTACCGGGTTCGATTGGCTCAAAAACATCTTTTGAACGGCTCAAAGTGTTGTAAATCTTCAAAGTCATGGGCAACTCCTACTCAAGTTCCGGCTTGGCAAAAATCATTCTGCCGGCTGAGGTCTGCAATATTTTAGTTACATTCACATAAAGCTCTTCGTTCATGTAGTGCTCACCATTTTCAACCACGACCATGGTGCCATCATCTAAATAACCAACGCCTTGATTGTATTCTTTACCTTCCTGGATGATCTTGACCGTAAAGCTTTCGCCAGGTAGCAACACAACCTTTACTGCGTTGGCAAGGTCGTTGATATTCAAAACTTCCACACCTTGCAGCTCTGCCACACGGTTCAGGTTGAAATCATTGGTAAGGATGGGACTCTTCATTTGGCGTGCCAAAATGACCAAGCGATCATCCACCTCACGCACACCTTCAACATCCAAATCACTAATCGTGATGGGGATGGTTTTATTCTCCTGCAGTTCCGCCAATGTCTCTAAACCACGGCGACCGCGTTGACGTCGCAGGCTATCTGAAGAATCAGAAACAAACTGCAACTCATTGAGCACAAAACGAGGAATGATTAAATTGCCACCCAAAAAGCCTGTTTCAGCAATATCCACAATTCGCCCATCAATAATGGCGCTCGTGTCTACCAAAATCTTGCGAACGCCTTCAGCCATGGCGCCTTTTCCACGCGCTGGCATTTTGTCGCCCACATTTTTAAACATTGAGAGAAAATCCTCATGACGCGACGCCAAAAGGATGGAGAACAGGTAACCAAAAAGCACCAGTGCCACAAATGGCATAATGGAGCCAAAAGGTTTGGGTAACAAAGAAAGTGGGTAAGCCGTGATTGCCGAAGCCACAAAACCAAGTAACAGTCCTGCCAAACCGCTCAATAAGACCTGAGGGCTGGCTTTTTTAAAGAGCTTTTTAAGCCCTTCGATGGGTTTGATGGTAATGTAAGGCGTGATAATGAAACCAATAACTAAGAATACCGCAGATGAAATGGCTATTATCAAGCCAGGGTCCGGATTAAAGTTAGGAAAAAAGGTTTCTAGATATTTGAATAAAGGTTTGCCTGTAACCGCGCCAACGATACCTAAAACAACTGCGCCAATAATCCTTGATAACAACATGCCGCTCATAATATACTGCCTCCAATGTTAATGAACAATAAAATGTTTTAATGATTTCAATACATTTATATAATAGCACTGGTTTTTTCTTTATTCAACCCTCCTGTAGAATTTCTAACAATTAATTAAGACTTATTCATGAAGAGAATAAAAAAAGCAACCTTAAGGCTGCTTTTAGCTATCTCGGTTATTTTTGATCAACCGGTTTGGTTTTGTTGGGCTTGTTCAGCTTGCGATGCTTTACTGCAGATTTGGGTACAGGGAATTCCAGCGTGGCAGCTTTGTTGGATCTAAGCAAGGTTTCCAATTGCATTAATGCAGTTGGATCGTAGACAAAAGCATTGCATACATCACATGCCCAAGCCGGAAAACCAGGAAATGTGAGTGGTTCTCCCTCATGCATCATCACCAGGCTTTTGGGCTGTCGTGAAATTCTGCCAACATAACAATTGGGACAGATTTCAGGATTTTTAGGTAAGCTTTTTTCCATATGCTTCTATTAAACCTATGCAAAACCCATGGCGGGCAATATCATGCTTTGAGGTTGAGCTTCGTGGCTCAAGCCAGGCTTTGCGCCATTTTCGATGATGTCTGGGCCAGTGAGCAAACGAAACTCTTTTAATGGCCAGTAAATGAGAAAAGCCTTGCCCACAACCCATTCCATGTCAACAAAGCCCCAGGAGTGTGAGTCATCAGATTGATTGCGATTATCACCCAGCACAAAGAGTTTACCCGCAGGCACTTTTTCGGTCAGGGTATAGCGGGGCATTTCTTTGATATAAGGCTCCGTGAGCGGTGTACCGTTAACCGTCACAATGCCACCGCTAACTTCCACCGTGTCACCTGGTAAACCAATAATGCGCTTAATATAATCCTGGTTTTCGATCCCAGCATGATGAAAAACGATGATGTCGCCACGTTTGGGTTCGCCCCATCGGTATGCCAGTTTATTAACAACCAAAAGATAGCCTTGCTTTAAGGTTGGTTGCATGCTTACATTAAAAACCTTCACGCGTGAGGTCATAGTATTCAAAATCAAGAAAATAAGCACCGCGAGAATGATTGTTTGAACAAGGTCTTTCCAAAAGGTGTCTTTTTTATTTTGCCCCTCGTCTGTTGCCTTGTCTGCTGAGTCATCGGCTTCCTTTTCTGTCTCATTGTCTGCGGGCACTTCGGCTTCATCTACAATCGGGGCTTCGTTTTCAGCCTCAGCCATTTTCGCTTCCTCAGCTTCTGCTTCCAAAGCTTTTTTCTTATTCGCTTCGTTAATGATTAAGTTTTCTTCTATCACTTATTATTCCAATCCAAAATGCTTTACTTTATATGCATCAATGCGCAATTATACTTCACTTGGCTTAAGCTTTTTTCCGTCTGTGTGCACCACGTTCTTTGGGTCGGCTCTTTCCAGGTTTATCAGCAAGTTCCACTCGCTCACGCGCTTTCAAGACCAAACGAATCGGCGTGCCTAAATAAGGATAGACTTGCCTGATTTGGTTTTCAAGATAACGCAAATAGCTAAAGTGCCCCAGTTTTGGATCATTACAATAGAGCATAAAAGTGGGTGGTTCACTGCGCACCTGCGTACCATAATAGATATGGAAAGGTTTTCCAGTGCCACTGGGTGCCTGATGTTTGTCTTGTGCATCCACCAGAATCTTATTAAGCTGAGAGGTGCTCATCTTATACAGGCGCTCTTTTTGCACTTCTTGAACCAAGGGCAAAACTTGGTGCACCCTTTGCCCAGTCTCCGCTGAAATAAACACAATGGGTACATAGGGCAAAAAGTTGAGCTCCCTCCGGATACGGTTTTCAAACTCAATCGCGGTATAGCTGTCTTTTTCGATAAGATCCCACTTGTTTACGGCTAAAATGACACTCTTCCAGGCATCTTTTATAAAGCCAGCGATGTGGGTGTCCTGCGCGGTGATGCCACTTTCCGCGTCAATCACCAAAATAGCGATATCGCAACGTTCGATGGATTGCATCGCCCGCAATACCGAATACTTTTCCACACCTGGTTCAATAGAACCCCGTTTTCGAATACCCGCGGTATCTATCAGGGTGAACTCTTGCTCATCAAGTGTAAATTTGGTGTCGATCGAATCGCGGGTTGTGCCAGGAATATTGCTCACAATCATGCGTTCCTGACCGACAATTTTGTTCAGCAAGCTGCTTTTACCTGCGTTTGGTTTACCCACAATGGCAACCTTGATCGAGTCGTCCTCTGTGTCATCATCAATGGCATGTGGGAAATGCGCCACAACCGCATCCAACAAATCGCCGGTTCCGGTACCATGAATGGCGGATATCGCGTATGGCTCTCCCAGTCCCAGGGAATAAAAATCCATCGAACCCAACCATGCCGACTTACTTTCCGCCTTGTTTGCCACAAGCAGAATGGGGGTCTCATCCACACCATCCACAGTCTTCTGACGACGGCGCAAAATGTCAACCAACTCCAAATCAGCTTGGGTTACGCCGTGTTGCGCGTCAACCAAGAGCAAAATAACATCCGCTTCAGACATCGCAATTTCAGCTTGTTCACGAATATCGCGGATAAAAGCCTTAGAGCCAATCGACAAAGGCTCTTGGGTGCGTTGTTTGCTTGGGTCAATACCGCCGGTATCCACCACAAAAAAGTCATGTCCCGCCCAATGGCCTTCTGCAACCAAGCGGTCACGGGTGGTACCAGGAATATCATCAATAATGGCTAGCCTCTCGCCTATCAAACGGTTGAATAGCGTGCTTTTGCCAACGTTAGGCCTACCAACGAGTACAACAACGGGTTTTTGCATCATATGTCCTTGAAATGCGCCTTACTTAGGCTGGATAACAACCTCTACAAACTCAGGCGTGATTAGATAATTAATAGCTGATTCCGGCAAAACAATAACGGGCTTAACCTGATGTGTACCTTTGTCAAAATCTGTTAAATCCAAGGCAATGGTCAGGTTTTGAGCGTTCAAATTGGCAAGCAAATGTGTTGGTCCGGTTAGATAGACATCCACATAAGGCACGTTTAGCACTGCTTCTAAGTTTTGCGACAAATTGTTAACCGTAATTGGCACGCCACGGATGCTTTTGGTTGTGATGGTGGGTTCAATGGTCACCTTAACCAGCACTTCCACATCACCTACCAAGCGCACACCGGGAGGTAACTTTAGCGTGACCACTTCTTCAAAACTTTCGTCCCGTCCGTTTAGATTGACCGGATTGGTTTCAATCAGATCGGGCAGTTTATCAGTTTCGTTCGGATTGAAAGCATAAATGGTAACCACCTGAGGCACAATTTCGGTATTGGTAATTTGAAAACCATAAGCCGGCGATCCCAAGGGAACCAATGCCAAAAATGCGTTTTTATAGCCACCTTTTTGGATAATGGTAATAATCACGGTCACCTTGGATGGGCTCATGCTTATACCATTGATAATATTGCCTTGTTCATCCACGGCTTGAAGGTCAACCAGCTTGCTAAGGTTTCCAGTGACCGTGCTCATATCCACGGTTGCTAAAACTTCGTGAACCTCTGAAATCTTTGACTCGGGGCCGGTTATCTGAACTTCTTTCGTATCCAGGCGGGTGGTGCGTGCCTCAAGCCCCATGGGCAAATTACCCGTTTGGTTCAGGTTAATTTGATAGTTTTGGGTTACCAGTTTTTCAATGCTCAAACGGACCGTTTTGGGGTTGTAATCCGTTAATTTGGCAGGCTTTACGTCAATTGATATCTCAGGTTCAAGTACCGCTTGACCATCTTTAAGCGCAGAAACATTTATGGATGCCCTTATGAGTTTCATGTCATTGGCAATAGAATTGTGAACCGAGCGAGGCGCTTTGATGGTTACAGTAACATTATTGGCGCTTTGATCTGAAATTGTATATTGCGGGTTTTGTCCAAGCACTTCTATGGGCACTGGCCTGGAATAAGTTATTTCCTCAGTTGGGTCTTTAGAATTGACTGCAGAAAACCAAACAAAGAAAGAAAGCAATAAGGAAATCAGGACGATTGGAACCAATGAGGCAATTTTCTTAAGAATTTTCATTGTTGTTTAATCCTCCTCCTTAGATTTTGCTTTTCTGAAGTAATTCAAAAATCCTCTTTCAATTGGTGCTTCTATTTCCTTGGTTTGCAGGGACAAAAAGGCATGCAAACTATTGCGCAACCTCTCGCCATCCAAACGGCGAATCAGCCGGCCTTGTTGAGCGATTGAAATCGTTCCTGTTTCCTCTGATACCACCACTGCAATGGCATCGCTCACTTCGCTGATACCCAAAGCGGCACGGTGACGCAAACCCAACGAGCGCTCTACCGAAACATAAAGCACACCACTGCTTGATAACGGCATAACACAAGAAGCCGCTTTAATACGGTTGTCTTCGATGATTACCGCGCCATCATGCAAGGGTGTGTTGGGATAAAAAATCTGCAACAACATTTGAGGCGTGACTTCAGCATCAAGCATGACGCCGTTCTTGTAATATTGATCCAGATATTGCTTTCGCCTGACAACAATCAAGGCACCGTGTTTGCGTTCAGAAAGCTGCACTGTGGCATCGGCAATCGCTTTAATCGTCTTTTCTAATTGCTCTGTGGCGCGCTGACTGCGTTTTCTGCCAAAAATGTTTAAGTCGCCAAGTTTACCCATACGTCCCAAGCCACGCCTGATTTCTGGCGCAAAAATAACTGGAATGGATAGGATCAGCACCGGGGTCAAGGTTGCCACAAGCCATGAAAAAGCGGGTAAGTTGACCATGGAGGTGAGTAAGGTGATAACAATAACCACCACCAAAACACCGCGCATAAGGGTTTGGCCTTCGGTATCACGCAGTAAATAAAGGAATATAGCAAAAAAAGCAGCCACGAGCAGAATATCCAAGAGACTTGCCCAGGTAAACCGCTGCCAGACGAACAAAAGGTTGCTAATCAGTTCAGACATAATGTTTAATCTTATTCCAGCTTAAAGTATACCCCTTTTAGCCTTATTTCGCAGTAAAAAGGTTGGGCTTTAAGCATTTTTAAGAATGTGCCCCTTAAAAACAAGAAGCCAGCTTGTTACTGGCTTCCTGAGCATTCATAAAACCGCTTATGGCAATAGGTTTAAGCCATCCAGGGCGGCTTGCCATTTGGGATGATATTCGAGTGCTTTGTTGAAAAAGCCTTTTGCCTCTTCATATTGCCCCAACTGAGCGGCAGCCATACCTGCCCAGTAATAAGTTTCCGGCAAAGCTTTGGGCTCTTTGCTGTTATCCAGGGTTTGCTGAGCCAATGCTAAAGTATCCTGATAACGCCCGGTATGGAAATACGCCAGATAAGGTCCAATTTGATACCAGGTCATGCGCCAGGGTCGCGCGCCCATATCAAGCTGGCCATAAACACTAAATGCATCGTCAAAGGCTAGCGATGCTTCCAAGTATCGACCCATCTCGACCAACAATTGACCTTTGCTGTACAAGGCGAAAAACAGTTCCCTGCCTTTCTCCTGTGGCAAACGTGCTTCCACCGCTTCAAGGCTGAGGCGCAGATTTTCGGCTTCATCTGCATGCGCGCTTAAACGTTCTAAAACATCCTCTTCACGATCCGCGGGATAAACCACAATGTAAATGCCATCAAAGTGTCGCCAATCGAGCATCAACTCATCGTAGCTTAAGGTAATTGTGCCCAACAAAGTGTCATTGCTGGTAACGGTTTGGGTGGCATCATTATAGGCATGGATGATGCTGTAATGTCCCATCCAGCCATTGTCTGGGTCAGTATGTCCTCTTTCAAGCAAAACAGGATAACCGCCAGAAACCAGAGCTTTCAAAACCTGCAAATCACCACCGTAACGCAAGATGGTGCCGAGGTTTTCGGTATTATTCAGCACATAGTCGCGCATTTCCGAAAGCATCACATTGCGATCGTCATCATGGGTTCGCAATGCCAGGCGCATGCGCTCCTGGTTGGTTGACCAGCGCCAGAAATTCAGATTCATTGAAAGGTTGGCAGGACCGCAGTTGTTAAAACTTTGCCTTTCCAACCCCATATTTTCAATGGTAAAAGCTGCCGGCACGGGATAAGGTGTGGGTGTTGCCGTGGGAGGAATGGGTGTTGGTTCTTCTGTGGCTTGCTCTGTGGAAGCAGGCGTTTCACCAGGCAGCGCTGTTTCGATGGTGCTGACCACCGGCTCTTCGCTCACGCTAAAAGCCGCCGCTGTTTGGGTTTGATGGATCATGGCTTCGATGGTGCCTTGCTGACTTGGATTAAAGACCGCGGCTGATGGCGGGTTTAACTTATAGTAAATTTTGCCGTAAAGGGCATCCACACGACGTTTAACACCCGGTACCTGATATGCCAGCAAAGCCAATAGCGCCAGTGCAATCACCAGCACCAGATAGAACCAAGGCTTGCGCCAAATGCTTTTAGGCTTTAAAGTCGCCATCATCGCTTTTTTTGAATTGGACATAAAATCTCTTTTCGTTGGAAATATATTAGGGTTTTTCACCTAAGGCTTCGAGTTCAGCAATCGCGGGTTCCCAACGAGGATGCCACTGCAAAGCTCTTCGGAATTCAAAGATCGCGGTGCCCGTGTTGCCTAGCTTAACATTGGCTCGCCCACTCCACAAGAAGGTTTCGGGCAAGGCGGGTTCATCGGCATCGGTTACCGCCTTATAAGCCAGTGAGACCACATCTTCATAACGACCCGTGTAGTAGTAGGATTCATAAGGTCCAAACTGATACCAAATCATCCGCCATGGGCGTGCCTCAACCGGCAACCAGCCATAATTTTTAAAGGCTTCATCAAACATTGTCGCGGCTTCAACATATTGTTTTTTCATGTTTAAAAGCTCGCCAAGATTGAATAAAACAAAGTACTTTTCGTGCGCTTCAGCAACTTCGAGCTTCGCCTGGTACTTATTCAAGGTGTAGTTATAGTTAAAGTCAGGGTCTGCCTGCTCACCCAGGATGTGTAAAACGGTATCTTTATCTTCAGGGTTAAAAATGACCAGGTAAGCGCCGGCAAATTGATCCCAACCTTCTTGCAACTGCTCATATTTGATACGCAAATTGCCGTGATTGGTGTCGGGGATGTGGAAGGTTTGGCTTTCATCATCATAAGCGTCCAACACGCCATAATGCCCCATCCAATCCACCTCGTGAGTATAACCGCGCTCAACCAAAACGGGGAATCCTGCCGCGATAAGCTGCCTGGCAAGATCAACCTCCCCACCATAACGCAGCACTGCGTCATAGTCTGTATGTTCCTGAACGTAGTAGAGCATTTCAGTAATCGAAACATTACGGTCACGCCAGCCTGGTTTAATGATGCGCTCGATATCTTCAAAACCGCCCTTCCAGCCCCAATAGCTCATAGCGAGCTTTAGGTTGGCAGGTCCGCATGAATTGAAGTTTTGGTATTCCTGAACGATACCCTCCAAAACAACGCGAGGCGGGATATCAGTAGGCAGTGGGGTTGGGCTTTCTTCAACAACAGGTGTTGCTTGTTCTGTGCTTTCGGTTGGGTTTGGCGTTTGCGTTGGCTCAGGTATGGCTGTGGCAGTTGGTGCCATTGCCGTTAAATTGGCAATAACGCTGGCATCCATGGTGCTGTTAGTGGACGGCTCAAAAACCGACTTAGCCGGCGGCTTAAAGAAGTATACGATTTTCGATCTGTAAATCGTGACGTAAGGGTAAAACTTTTTCTGGATTGCCGGCACTTGATAGAGCGCGATGGCAACCAAAACAAAAACCACCATAATACCAATAAGGATCAGGATGATTCTGCCCGCTTTTGAAAGTTTTTTCTTGGTGGGCTTAATGTCTTCTTTTTTCTCTTCCATAGAGTGGAATTATAACGCATTCAAACTTTTTGCGTTAAAAAACAGCTTAGCCAGAGCGTTGTCTGTATTAGCATTTCGTCAAAAAGCTAAGCCTAAATCGCCATACAAAGCTAATATATGGTACTATAATGCCTTGTACAAGGAGTTTAGAAAGATATGCCACTTTATGCCTATAAATGCCAGGAATGCGGACACCAGTTTGACAAGTTTCAACATTTTACTGATGATCCTTTGACGGTTTGTCCGGTATGCCATGAAGAAGCCTTACGCAAGGTTTACTCGCCTGTGGGCATTGTTTTTAAAGGCAAAGGCTTTTACGCCACCGATAACCGCTCTCCCAGTGGTATGGGCTATAGCAAATCCAATGGCGATGCCACCAGCTCCACGCCTGAACCCAAAAAAGCCACAGAGAGTGCGGCACCAACTTCGGGCACAGCCAATCCAAGCTCAGCAGCATAGCTAATCCTTTTTTAAGTCAACAAAACACACCAGAAGCGCAAAACCAGCGCTTCTGTTTGTTAAGCAATTGTAAAGTTAATCTTAAAAGAGCTCTTTATTTAACCCAATTTGTAAAATTCGGTTTACAATCATCTGGACTACATAAAAGGTGCAAACTTTGGAAACGCTACTATCCTTATTTTCTAATCCCGCCCTCATCATCACAACCATACTAACCATCGGCGTTATTTTAGTAAACGGTTGGACCGATGCGCCAAACGCCATTGCCACCGCTATCGGCACACGCGCCATGAAACCGCGTGACGCCATCATCATGGCAGCCATCTGCAACTTCCTTGGTGTTCTTATCATGACCCTCATCAACACCAACGTCGTGATAACCATCTCAAACATGGTGGACTTTAGTGGCAATTCCCACGCGGCATCCATCGCTTTGATGGGCGCGCTGGCATCCATTGTCATTTGGGCAACTGCCGCCTGGTACTTTGGCATTCCCACCAGCGAGAGCCATGCTCTGATTGCCGGCTTAACCGGAGCCGCAGTGGCATACCAGGGCAGCTTTAAAGGCGTGAACGGCTCAGAATGGGTCAAAGTTATGATGGGCTTGGTCATTTCCACCATCATTGGTTTTGGTTTGGGCTGGGCTATCACCAGAATTATTGAATCCCTCTTTAAAAATATTGATCGACGCAAAACAACTGGCTTCTTCCGCAATTTGCAAATCGGAGGCGCCGCATCCATGGCTTTCATGCACGGCGCTCAGGATGGGCAAAAGTTTATGGGCGTCTTTTTGATTGGCATTTATCTTTCCCAGGGCAAAGCCGTGCCACCCTCATTTACCATCCCCTTCTGGATGATCATCCTGACCTCGGTCATCATGGCATTTGGCACCTCGGTTGGTGGTCACCGCATTATTAAATCCGTGGGTTTGGACATGGTTAAACTGGAAACTTACCAAGGCGCCAGCGCGGATATCGCCGCCTCAATCGCCTTGCTTTTCGCAACCCTCTTCAAAGGTATGCCCGTTTCAACAACACACACCAAAACAACCGCCATCATGGGCGTAGGTGCTTCGCGGCGGATTCGGTCGGTTAATTGGGGCATCGTCAAAGAGATGGTTTTGGCTTGGGTGCTCACCTTCCCTGGCTGTGGTTTGCTGGGTTATTTGGTTACAAAACTGCTTATGCTTATCTTAGTTTAAAGGAAAATAATGGCAAAAAAAGACAATAACTACTTCGACATGTTTATCGGCATCGCGGAAGACGCAATCACTGCTGCCACGCAGCTAAAAAAGACGATTGACAACTACGACCCTGACAAAATACATGAACAAATGGTTGCAATGCATGATGTAGAGCACGCCGCTGACATCAAAAAGCACGAAATGATGCAAAAGCTGATTGCTGAATTCATCACCCCCATCGAGCGCGAGGATATTATCACCCTTTCATGGGCGCTGGATGATGTGCTTGACTACATTGAGGAAATTTATCAACTTTTGTTTATGCACAATGTAAAACAAATGCGCGAAGAAGCTTTTGTTTTTGGTGACCTGATCTGTCGTAGCGCGGCTGCCTTAAAAGCCTGTTTTGATGAGTTCGAACACTTTAAACGATCCAAAGATTTGCAAAAGCGCTTGATTGAAGTGAACACGATTGAGGAAATCGCCGATACGCTTTATATCGATGCCGTTCGCCGATTGCACGTTGAAGAAACCGACGCATCCAGGATTCACACCTGGTCGGTGTTGTTCTTGCAGCTTGAACGCACCATCGACCGTATCGAGCAAGTCGCCGATACAATTGAGCTCGTCATCATGAAAAACTCTTAGACTTGATGTAAGCTAATTGAACCTGTTTGATTAAAACAATCACATTTAAACGATAGAGCCTCAGCCTAAATGGACTGAGGCTTTTTTTCAGTGCCGCGACCACTCGGTTCCATTCAGCATGATCCGCAACCCATGCCAAATAGAAAAACAACCTATTGCATATAAGGATTATGCGCTTTTTCCCAGGCAACGCTTGTGGCAGGACCATGGCCAGGGAGCAAAACGGTTTCATCTGGCAAGGTAAAGACCTGCTCACGGATCGATTTGCGCAACAGGGCTAAATCTCCACCTTCAAAATCCCAGCGGCCAATGCCCTCAAGAAAAATCACATCACCCACAACTGCCATCCCTGTTTCAGGCACATAAAACACAACCGAACCTGGCGCGTGCCCCGGGGCAAAACGCACTTCGGCAATGAAGTCCTCTTCATCCACGCCCGAAAAGCCCAGTTTATCGCCATGTTCAATAAAGCGCGAAGGTTCAGGAAAAGGCTCCAACGCCAAGCCATAAAAAGCTTTTCCCTGCCGTTGGGTCATCTCATATGCCTCTTGGCTAATTAAAATCTGCGGGCTGTTGGACAATGCCCTAAGCAAGGCGGGCACGCCTCCGGTATGGTCTGGGTGGCCATGCGTAATCCAGATTTGGCTAATCGTCGCACCTTCTTGCTCTGCCCATTCGATCAATGGCTCTGGCTGGAAGCTTGGGTCAATCGCGATAGCTTGCTTGCTGTCTTCATCATAAATCACAATAGCATTGGTCTGAAGGGGACCCAGTGCCTTTTGCATCATCACTAGTTTCATTCTAAAGCAAGTCCTTTCAAAAATGATCGCATCGGAATTACCAAAAACCCTCAAGGGGCAAAACCTCACGCGGCAAATCGCTGAGGCTGAATAAACCATCTGTGCCTACAACGACATCATCCTCAATGCGCACACCGGCAAAATCTTCCAAATAAATACCGGGTTCGATCGTAAAAACCATGCCTTCTTCAAGCACCGTTTCGTTGCCACCCACTATCCAAGGGGCTTCATGCGCTTCCATGCCCAATCCATGCCCGGTGCGATGAATAAAGCGCTCGCCATAGCCACCTTCAACAATGACATCGCGTGCCAGCTTGTCAATATCTCCACAACTCATGCCAGCTTTGCCGCCCAGGCGCGCTGCGGTATTGGCTTGCAAGACCAGATCAGCAATTTTACGCATTTCGTCACTCGGCTCGCCACAGCTAAACGTGCGTGTGATATCCGAGAAGTAATGTTCAAAGCCAGCTCCCCAGTCAATCAGCAAAAAGTCACCTTCCTGCAATACGCGATCAGTGGGTGAAGCATGAGGATTGGCAGTGTTGGGTCCGGTAGAAACAATTGGCGAAAAAGGCAACTCAGGATCCGAGCCAGCCCGATAAAGCTGCACCATCAATTCGGCGGCTATTTGTTTTTCAGTTTGCCCGGGTCGCACGATTTTTAAGGTTTCAAGCAAGGCGATCTGAGCAATTTCAGCCGCGCGTTTCATTTTGGCAATCTCAGTGGCGTCTTTTCTCAGTCGCAAAGGGCTAATGGCTGCCGTACCGTCTTCAAATTCCGCCTCCGGCAAGGCGCGGGACAAGAGCTTAAGCTCTAAAAATCGCAGGCGTGTTGGCTCTATGCCTATGCGCAACTGTTTTCCCGTCCGATGAGAAAAAGCTTGCCTAAAGAGCGCTTGCCAACTTTCAGAAACATCCCCAAAGGTATCCACCTGGGCCTCAAAAGGCAAGTCAGCGAGCTTGGCACGCTCCAGTTCCGGCAATATGATTTGCACCTTGCCATCGTGCCAAAACACAGCCACCACAGGTCGTTCCATGAGATGAAAGTCCAATCCGGTGAGGTGGTTGAGGCTGGGTCCAGGATTGAGCGCGACAGCGTCGAAATGTTGTTGATTGAGCAATTGAGTGAGCAAAGATAAGCGTTTGGTCATGGCAATTTCCGTTTTATTTTAGTATACCCTTTGCCAAAGCCTGGCTCAACATAAATCCCGCCCTTTGAGGGAACAAAGATGTAATATCAGGCTTATCGTAATAAGCCTGATATCAAAACAGTTAGTTAGAACAATTTTTGTCTCTTAAACGTGAAGCTTTCCAGCACCCTCATCGCTCAACCAATAGCGATAGGCGATAAGTTTCGCAGCAAAAACAAAGATCAACAAAATCCCAGGCTTAAGTTCATTGAGCCCAAAAATGATTTGCGAAACTGCCATACCTAACACAAGTGCTTCCAGGATGAAAACCAATGTTGTATCTTTTTTGAGCAAGTGCGCCATCAAAAGCAAAACATTGACACCCGCCAAGATAAGCATCAGGTTGCCAACAAGAATCTCCTTCCATTGATAACCACTTATGCCAAAAACGATCATCTGCGCGATAACCGCTAACAAAGCCAGCAAAATGCTGAGGTTTTTCACTTTCATCGCATTGCTAAGGCAAAACAGTGCCAAGAAAATTAAAGGCAAAATGCTAATCAAAAGCACGGCAACCGTAATCAAGCCATCATAGTTCTTAATGCCCTGATAAACGCTCAAGCCTAAAGCCAGCACAATGATTAACAGACAAATCACTTTAGCTATTCCGGAACGCTGCTTAGCGTGGCTTGTTTCATTCAATTTCTTTTCCATTTCTATCTCCAATTTCTCTGCGTAAGAAAAAGATCATCCGCAGAACAATAGCTTATAAAAAATCAGCTTTTTAGTGTGTTTCTATTCTTTAAAACGCTTTATAAACTAAAAAGTTGCCGAATATGTATGCTTTGTACAACCCAAAACGATGAAATCATGGGCAAATCAGATCCTGCTAATGGCATAAACACCACTAACCTTAGCGATACTTTTGCTTCGAGAAAGAAAAGGGATTTGGCTAAGCGACTGCCTCAATAGTCATCGCGGCAAGCCGATTGCGATTGTAAGCAATGTAAGCGCAGCATTTTGAGATAAAAATCGCAAGGAACAAAACGCCCCACAAAGCTGAGCGGGCATATAAAAACAAGGGTAGCACAAAAGCCACCGTAATCAGGACTTCAATAATAAGCACAACAGTAATGCGTCTTTGCAAGAGGTGAATGAGCAAAGCAATGCCATTGAGGAGCGTTAAAGCCAAAACAACAATAATGAAATAGAGGTGTAACCAGGGTCCTCCCAAACCAAAAATCGTGTTAAACCGCAAGTTGCCCAAAATCAGAAATATAACAAGAAAGAGTGCCAGGATGATGGCAAACAAGATGTACTGGATTTTGTATGCCGGGGAAAGACAAACCGCAATCAAAAGTCCTGCGGCAAGAGGCAAAAGCAGCAATAAAGCTTGAAAATCAATAAAACTTTGGAAAAGGTATGCAAGAATACTTATTACTGCAAAAATAATGCCAGCAACAATCGCGCCCGTAGGTTTCTCTTTAACCTGTTTTGTTTCCATCCGGGATGTCATCGCCACTGCCTTTCCTCCGCCAGAGGACATACTCTCTTAACACAACCCCCAGCACAATCAGCGCCATCAACCCACCCAAAATGGCAATACCACTCACGTTCTCTACTGGCAAAGGCTCAATCAGCAGATCCGGATCAATATAATCACCGGTTTTATGTGCCGCGGTTTTGGTTATCGCAATCGCGGTGGCTTCAATTTGCCCTTGCGGTGTCATAATTGGCTGAATCAAAACCGCCAACACAACCAAAACAACCGTTACCACTGCCAGCCCAATAATCGCAATCAGCAAGCCATTACTTCGTTTCACCGGCAAGGCGCCTTTTTGGGCTTTATTCTTTGCTTTGTGTTGCGGTTCTTGCCCGGCTTCTGGTGCTTTTAGGTCATCCATACAAAAACGTCCAATCCATCCCTTATTTTATGCCTTCGAGCGCTTGGCTCACCGCTTCTTCCACGGTGGCGCCATCGCGAATAATCATTAATGCTGCATTTCGTAAGATAGGACCCAGGCTGATAATCGTGTCATCACGCGGGTACAAGCGGGCAATATTCATTACCCTCTCCAGAGCCGGTTTGAGATTCACATTCGTCCAGGCACCTAAAGCAGTTGGGCGCGCCGGCACATAGCCTAATGCTTCGCTCCATTTCGCTAAAAAGTTTGTCTCGGTCAAATCCTGAATCAATTTCGTTCCGAGCTCTTGTTGTGCTGAATCCGGATGAGCCAAGGCAAGCGTCCAGGATTCGGTTAAGGTGAAATCAACCGGGGTGAACAGCAATTCCGGCTGCCCAGTGGTATCACCTGACAAAGCTTTTAGAACCACACTGGCTGGCATTGCCGCCGTCTCCAAATTCCAGGCTGCAAAACTTTGCCAGACCGCGCTGGGTGTTTGCATCTGTAAAACAGCAGGGCTTAAATTACGCGCGCTTTGCATGTCAGCCAAGACTTGCAGCGCTTGTGTTAGGGGTTCTTTTTGAAGGATGAGCTGGTTTTGCGCATCGCGCGTCTCGCCGTTTGAGGCTAAATAGAGCAAAAGCATAAAGCGCCCTTGCGAATCATCCGCGGCAAAGCCAAAACGAACCGGGCTTTTTGGCAGAGCGAACCAATTATTTTCAGGAATGCTCTCCAAACGGCTTTGATATGCCAAAATCATTGGATCACCAAGTAATCCAATGCCAAAACTGGTGTTTTCGTGGCTAACCGCTTCACGCGCGAAGCTATACCAGTCTGTATCGCCCGAAAGCGTCTGCAAAGCCTCATTCACATAAACCAAACCCCGCGCGTGAGCCGCATCGAGGTCTTGCTTGCGAAGAAGCACAACAGCCGGCAAATTTTCTGGCGCGGCACCGTTGGTGGCAATGAGGGATTCGATAACATTGCTGCTACCTGAAGGGTTTTTGAGGCGCACATCAATTTCGATGCGATTGTTGCGGGCAAACCGCTCCAAACGTGCTTTCAAAAGCGCTGCGGCAGCATTATCTTCTTCAGGGTCAAACTCCGGCGGCAACCACAAAACCAAACGCGTCTGCCTGGGCACCTGAGTTGGCGTTGGATCAACCGGCGCCTGCGTGGGCGTGGGCACCTGGGTTTCTGTTGCCACAGGTTGAACAGGTGTTTTTGTCGGCACACCGGCGTTCTCTTCCCAGGGGAAATCCAAATTTTTAATCATCTCACAGCCGTTTAAAGCCAACAAAGCTGTTGCCATCAGCAAAAGCAGGGTCAGTTTAAACCAGCTGTGAGATCTTTTGTTCATAGCCTTATTATATCGCTTTTGTACTAAGCTTCAGCATAAAACAGAAGCTTAGAGCTCACCTAATTCAATTTTGTTATTCAGCAAACCCGCTAAAAGTTTGATCGAATTTTCAACATCAGCCCGGTCAACCATTTCGCTGGGTGTGTGGATATAACGACTACCAATAGAGAGGCATCCCGCCGGCACGCCTTCGCGCGTCATTTGAATGGCGCGACCGTCTGTGCCACCAAAGGTAAGCACTTCCATTTGGTAAGGCAATTTTTGTGCTTTAGCTTCGTTCACCATCCACTGAACAACTCGCGGGTCAGCAATAAAGGAGCTATCGCGCACCTTGATGGCAGGTCCATTACCCAATTCTACATTGAGCTTAAAGCCTTTGGGGGTATCTCCAACGCCGGTTACGTCCACTGCGATGCCCACTTCGGGGTTCACGCCATAAGCCGCTGTTGTCGCACCACGGATGCCCACTTCTTCTTGCACACTAAAAACGAAGTAAATCTCGTTGGGGCTGGTTTTCTTCACCAATTTCATGGCTTCAATGGCGATTGCAGCAGCAATGCGATCGTCCATCGACTTTGCCACCAAACGCTTACCCATATCCAGGAAGGGGCGTTCAAAACCACACACATCGCCCACCTGTACTGGGCAGTCCTTAGCGGAGGTAGCGCCAGTATCAATGTACATTTTGTCCAAGGTAGGCATAGTGCCAGGCTCAATCGATTCCATGCCAATAACGCCGCGGGTGCCATCCATAAAGAGCACCCGATTGCCCAAGCAGGTTAAGGGGCTAACACCGCCAATCGACAAAAAGCGTGCGAAACCCTTTTCGTCAATATGGGTAACCATCAGACCAATTTCATCAATATGCGCTGAAACCATCACACGCATGCCGCCAGCTTTTTTGCTGCCCACACGCACGATGAGGTTGCCCAAAGCGTCAGTGCGGATTTCATCAGCATAGCCTTCAATTTCCTCTCGCACCGCAGCTCGGATTTGATGTTCCTGCCCAGAAGGTCCGGGGGTTTCAACCAAACGTTTTATCAGTTCAAGTAAGTTATCTTTTTTCTTTTCTGCCATTGTTTACTCCTGCCTTAGAAGGATTTTTTCGTCCAATCGCGCCAATGCGGCGTGTAATAGTTTTAAAGTGTTGAGTTCATCATCGATGCGAGCCATGCCAGCTGCACTGTGAGCATAACGCCCGGGTACAGAAACCGAGACACTGGGCACGCCTTCGCGCACCCGATGAATTGCGCCCGCATCAGTGCCACCCGGCGCAGGCTGTCGGAACTGCCAGGGGATGTTTTCGGCTTTAGCGGTATCCACCAACCAGTCAACCAATCGCCGGTCAGCGATCGTGGCGCCATCCATCACGTAAATGGCAGGTCCGCCATCCAAGTGCGTGCGATACTGCGTGTTTTCTTCACCGTGATAATCGGGCAAATCAAAAGCCGGGGTCGAGTCGATGGCAATGCCAATATCCGGGTTGAAGCTAAAAGCGGCAACTTTTGCACCGCGTAAACCAACTTCCTCTTGCACGGTAAATGCAGCCAAAAGGTCGATATTTTCAGGTGCATTTTTTACCAGCTGGATGAGGTTATAAACGCCCAAGCGATTATCCAAAGCCTTTGCACAAAGTGTGGGGCCTAAAACCTGCAATTCCGTGGCAAAGGTCGCACGGTCGCCCGGTTTGGCTTTTGTTGATCCACCCGGACCCAAATCGATGCGCAATTGTGTAACCGGCAAAACCTGCTTGCGTTCTTGCGGTGTGGTTAGGTGAATGGCTTTGGCGCCAATGATGCCGGGCACATGATCCCGCCCAACAATCACTTGCTTGCCAACCAGTTGACGAGGATCAATGCCACCCACAGTACGGAATTCGAAGATACCTTTACCCTCATCCTTGATGAGCATAAAACCGACTTCGTCCATATGTGCGGCAACCATCACACGCAGGCGTTTCTTGCCCTTGCCAAGTTTTGTAACCAGCACATTGCCGAGATGATCCACACGCATCTCATCGGCAAAGCCTTCCAACTCGTCCATCACAATCTGGCGTATTTCCTGTTCATCACCTGAAACAGCCAAGGCATTGGTCAGTTTTCCGAGCAATTCGAGTTCTTTTTTACCCATTTTGGGTTTAAACATTTTTGGGGCTTCCATTTTCTTTGCCATGGTCTACTCCCACTTCACAGTATTCATGAAATCGAGTGGCAAATTGGTGATGAATTCTGCCATCAGCCTGCCAGCTCGTTGGATATCTTTGATTGCCACCTGCTCGACGGGCGTGTGCATATAGCGCAAGGGAATGCCGATTTCAACCACAGATATGCCCTCTTCAGCCACTTGAATACCGTAAGCATCGGTGCCCGACATGCTGGGTGAGAATTCCTTATAAATCGGAATTTCGCAATCTTTAGCGGTTTCTTCCAAGGCTTTATAAAGCGCGGGGTGCACATTTGCGCCCCAATTCATCGAAATACCGCCACCCAGCTCAAAATTGGTCGATCCACTGCCACCGGGTCCGGTTGCAAAGGTAACATCCACCACAATCGCCAGGTCGGGTTTAATCTTAATGGGGTCTAAAAGCCCGCCAATCACGCCAACCTCTTCTTGCACGGTCGCATCAGCCACCACATCCCATTGATGGCGACGTTTTTGCAGCATTTCCAAAGCGACAGTAGCTGCGGCGACTGAGGCACGGTTGTCCAGGGTGTGTCCGGCAATGGTATCACCAGCCAGTTCTTCTGGTTTGGAGGCGAATGAAATAATATCACCCACGCGTACCAGTTTTTCAACATCCCTGGCACGTAAACCAGTATCCACCAGCAAATAAGCCTGGGCAAGCGGTCCGGTGCCAGCCTCTTTGGGAAGCAACTGCGCCGGGGGCATTACAACCAGGGCGGGTAAATCTTTGGGTTCACTATTGCTTGCGTGCACAATCACAGGTTGACCGGGCAGGATGCGTGGATCCACGCCACCCACCTGAGTGAAGCGCAAAAAGCCATCCTCAATTGCGGTTACCATAAGACCGATTGCGTCCATGTGCACGGCAATCATTACGGTTGGTCTGGGTTCAGGTCCTTCACCGCGTTTTAGCGCGAGCAGGCTGCCCAGATTGCTGAGACTCAATTCATCGCTCAGCGGCTCCCAAGCCCGGGAGATAATATCGCGGATGGGTCTTTCATAGCCGCTCAATCCTGGGGCTGAGAGCATGTCCTTTAGGAAGGGAATCAATTCGAAGGTCATAGGCATCTCTTTCTAGGGTTCTGTTGGGTTAGGTTCATCCGGTTCCACAGTTGGTTCTGGGGTATCAATCGGTTCATCTGTTGGATCCGGTAATTCAGTTGCAGTTTCAGTAGCCGTTTCCGATGGGCTTGGAGACGGGCTTGGTGTTTGAGTGATTGTAGAAGTAGGTGTAAGCGTTTCGCTTGGTATTAGGGTTTCTGTTGGAGTAACCGTCGCCGTGCGGGTTAGATAACCTGTTAAGGTTATTGTAGGCGTATTTGTATCTTGTAAGGGCGGACCTTGGGTACTCACTGGCGTTGGTGAGGGCACTTGTGGACTGCGGTTAATGCGCAAAAGTACAAATCCCAGGATGTAACATGGAATCGTTATAAGAATGAGGATGATTAATAAGTAACGCGTTCTTGTCTGTCTTGCTTGCTCGTCCAAAGCCACGCCTCCACTGGACAACACCGATTGTCCAATAGATAATGATACCACTTTGCGACCGACTTGCCCAAAAAGGACCCGCTCTGATGATAGATTTGTACGGAACATCAATGAATTTTATATACTAGAAAAAACAGGTGACATTATTTTCTTGTTTTCCATGAACCAATAAATCAAGTATCATTAGTGTTACCAATTGTTCCTGTTTTATGTAGCAAATCCAATGTGTTTTTAATTCAAAAAAAATTCGTTGACAAACAGCTTTTGGTATATAATTATTTTAGGGAATATTTTTCAAAGGAGTGCAATATGGCAAGTAAAGATAAAGCCCAAAAAGAAGACCGTAAAAAGTCTAAAATGACCATCAAGGAAAAGCGAAAAGCCAAGGACGAAAAGAAGAAGTCTGGCTCCACCAGCACAATAAAATAGTGTTAACATATGCCCTGTTTTTCAGGGCGTTTTTTTTTAATCAAAAAGGAGAAATTATGTCAAAACAATGTTCAAACTGTGGCAACATGAATGATGACCTGCAAAACTTTTGCACCAATTGTGGCAATAGCTTGTCTCAGCCGATTAGCCATGACCCCAATCCCGAGGCAGCTTTTGTGCCCGTTTCTGTGCCACCGCCCGCCCAAACACCCCCACTGGAAAGCGATTGGCAAGCCCCGGCGCCACAAAGTCCACCGCCTGCTGGCGAATGGCAAACGCCTCCTCAAGGTCCACCACCGGCTGGTGCCTGGCAAGCCCCACCTCAAGAACCTCCTCAGGGACCTCCTCAGGGACCTCCTCCAGGCTATTACTACCCACCGCAAGGTCAACCCAGCCAAGGTGCTTGGAACAAGGGTGCTAACAAGACTGACTTTAATGAAACCAAGGGCATGTTCATGGACATGATTAATGCCCACAAGACAGATGCTGGAGCTGACAAAGAAGGCGAAGACCTGCCCCAACGCAAATATCCTGCACTCAAACTGCTTATGAGCATTGCCCGGGTGCTTTCCTGGATCAACGCGGGGCTGGTTTTGCTCGGTGGCTTGGGTATGTTCATCTCTGTCATAAGAATGGGCGCATGGTGGATGGGCTTATTAATTCTTCCCATCTCGATTGTTTTTGCCTTTTTAGCCCTTGTCTTTACCTACGCAGCCCTGGATAGCATTCGCCTGTTTATCAACATTGAGGATAACACCCGGCGTACTGCCAACAAATAGGTTCTTTCAATAATCGGGCACGTTTATTCAACGAGCCCGATTAACAATTGAATAGATTTGCATCCAAACAAAGAGAGGACAAAACATGCAACATCATCACAAACTTTTATCCTCATTATTTACCATTTTAATTTGCTTTACTTTTTTGGGCTTTTCATCTCAAGCACTGGCTCAAAGCGACCCAAACATCAAGGTGTTTTCCCCATACTACTCCGAAATGTATGAAACCCGCGAAGATGGCACTAAGATAACGATTAGTATCATCAATGGACCTCCTCAGCCTCTGCCCGAATTTGAAGAAGAGCGCCTGGCTTCCATGCGGGATGAAAACAGCGCCCAAGGTATCATTCCAAACTTCCCTTCTTATAGCTGGGTGTTCGGATGCTCTGCGGTTAGTCAGGCAATGATTAGCGCTTATTACGACCGCAATGGCTTCGCAAATCTATAACAGGTCCAACAAATGGCGGTGTCGCCCCATTAACAGACACAAGTTGGCCAATATGGACCGACAGTGTAGGCAAAGACTACCCCAGTAACCCTCTGATCGCCTCGCGCAATGGCACTGATGGCAGGACTACTAGAGGCTCCATTGAAAACTATTGGGTGTCTTATGGAAGCCAAGCGCCAGACCCATATATTACAAACGGATGGCCTGAGCATACCTTCGCTGAAGCGGTTGGTGATTTCATGTACACCAGTCAATCGAAACACAGTAACAATGATGGAAGCACAAGTTTTTACAATTACGATGGTATCCCCGATAAACTAACTTGCGAGGATATGGTGTCTTATGGCTACTCAGATGGCACATTAGGCAGGAAAACTTACTACGAAAGCCGTGGCTATCAGGTTACCGAGTGCTACAACCAATTGACCGACAACAAAGTAGCAGGCGGTTTTTCGTTGGCACAATTCAAACAAGAGATTGATGCCGGTCGTCCCGTGTTCATTAGCTTGGTAGGCCACTCCGTTGTTGGTTATGGCTATGATGGCAATACCATTTACATCCGCGATACCTGGATCTCAGATCCAAACGAAAGACCCACTATGCAGTGGGGTGGATTCTATCAGGGGATGGAGATGAGGTCGATTGGCATGGTGAAATTAGCCAAAAACATCACACCGCCCAAGCCTAATCAAATGTCTTTTCCAATGATCATTAAGAATAAACCACCTGCGCCACAGCCGATACAAAACTGGAATTTCGAGCAAGGGCCAGCACATTGGAATGAATACTCCAGTAATGGTTATTCCATTATTGGTACCGACCTTCCAGGCAACCTAAAACCAACCAGTGGCAAATATGTTGCATGGTTGGGTGGCGCGGACAATGAAATTTCACAGATTTCGCAAACATTTTTCATTCCGCCAGACTATCAGGATTTGGCTTTCAATTACTTCTTTGCGTCTAAAGACGAATGTGGCAATGACTACTTCTTTGTCAAATTCAATGGAGCTGAGGTTGGTTATGCAAATTTATGCACATCAAATAACTCAAGCCAATGGGCAACTGCAAGATATTCGATGAAAGCATATCAAGGTCAAACTGTTCAGCTAACCTTTGAAGTTACAACAAATGACTCGAACAATAGCAATGCCCTAATTGATGATGTGCGCATGTTGTTAGTAGGCACCCAGATGAGTAATGAAGAAGACTTTTTATATGAGCCTATTGCCCCGGGTGATCTTTTTGAGATAAAAAGCCGACCAAACTAAGCAGATTTATACGACTTTTGAGTACTGAAAACAGCCCTACCAAAATAGGGCTGTTTTTTGCAAACTATTAACAAAGATAAACAGGGCAATTGCATCTAAATTATGCTTTCAAAAAAAGTGATGCTTAGTCAAAGTAGGTCCCCATTCGCCCCCTCCGCGCCGCGACAACGCTGTTTGCAATGCTGTAATGCTTAATTTCGCGGCGCAAAAGGGAGGGGGATAAAAAGGGGTGGGTCTTTTTGAGCCTCGATCAACAAACGATTGAAGGTTCTTACATCATATTTTCAAGAAAAGTAATGGTTCTTGTTAAGTTTCCTATTAATTCCATACTCCAGTCAGTAAGATGCAATTGCCCTACAAAGATAAATGAATCCATAACCTAAACCAATTTTGTGATAAAATAAAAGTTGTAAAGGCTTGACAATACCGCCCAATGGCAGTTAGAATATCAAGTCTTGATGGCTGGAAGGAAACGGGCCTGTAGCGCAGTTGGGAGCGCGCTTCAATCGCACTGAAGAGGTCGAGGGTTCGACTCCCTCCAGGTCCACTAAGGAAACATGTAGGCTTAACAAGCAAACGATTTGGGCCCATGGCGCACGAAGTCCCCTTTCCGGGGAATTGGGAGCGCGATGGGAAGTAGAAAGACTAATTTACAAGGGCCCATGGCGCACGAAGTCCCCTTCCGGGGAATTGGGAGCGCGATGGGAAGTAGAAAAACTAATTTACAAGGGCCCATGGCGCAGTTGGGAGCGCGTCTCAATGGCATTGAGAAGGTCGAGAGTTCGAATCTCTCTGGGTCCACTACAAAGAGCTCGTAAGGGCTCTTTTTCTTTTAAGAGTTGCCTACAAAAATAACGCCAAAAACAAAGAGAAGGTCTGCCCCATCGAGGGGTGCTCCGCGAACTTCGAATCTCTCTGGGTCCTCAATTTTCCGATCGGTCGTGGTGTCCTCACCACGACTTTTTGTTTTAAACAAGCCATTTTCCTGACCTAATTTATTTAACCACCAAACTCATTGCTGAATGTCGTCCCACCAAGCACACTTACCAAAAACACAAAGAGAAGGTCTGCCCCGTCGAGGGGTGCTCCGCGAACTTCGAATCTCTCTTGGTCCACAATTCACCGATTGGTCGTGGTGTCCTCACCACGACCTTTTGTTTTAAATAAGCTGCTATCCCAACCCAACTAAATCATTCCATAACATTACTGAACATTACTAGTGTGTGGCGTCCCATCATGCGCACATACCCAAAACACAAAGAGAAGGTCTGCCCCATCGAGGGGTGCTTCGCGAACTTCGAATCTCTCTGGGTCCACTTATAAGAGAGCTCTTACGAGCTCTTTTCTTTTAAGGTTAGTCAATAGACTTATCAATAGATACTGAGATACCCTACTAGCATAACCTCTGACCATGCAATTGACCTCCTTATCGAATGTGGCGTCCCACCATGCGCACATACCCAAAACGCAAAGAGAAGGTCTGCCCCATCGAGGGGTGCTTCGCGAAGTTCGAATCTCTCTAGGTCCACAATTTACAGATCGGTCGTGGTGTCCTCATCACGACCTTTTGTTTTAATTTTGCAAATATCCCGGCCACATTAAAGTAATCACCACAGATCCAAAAATTAAACCAAAAATGCCCGTAACCTTACTGAAGCAATAATCCTCACTACATAACAAAGGATCCAATATCGCCACACCAAAGTTTTATAACCATTAGACCGCCACAGCTGGATTATGGCTGGGTAACAATGCTTCATTACCATTTTCAGGCAATACCATCATTGGCAGACTTTACAAGAACACCCCTAAACAGACTCGTTACTTTCTTACTTTCAAAAACAAATAAGCCCTGTTTTTCATTCTGCGTTTACAATAATAGAATGAACAAAATCAACATCCTTTATCTTTTCAGCAAACCTAGGTATTTTTACATTCCGATGATGATTTGGTTCATTAATGCAATGGCATACTTCCCTTATTTATTTGGCACGGAACCCTGGTTTGATTACAAAGTTGTCGCGCTCGTTTTATTGGGCATACTCTTTTACCTGATTTGGGATTTTTTCAAAACTGCTGATTTGCAAGAAAACCATAAGCAAAGTTTACTAGGTTCCCAAAGCACTAACCATACGATCCACTCATGAAGAACAAAGCCCATCTCGTTGCCACGCTGCAAGCGCTACTGGTCACTTTTTTGTGGTCTACCTCGCTCATCCTCATCAAGCTTTTTATCAACGAGATTCCGCCTTTGCTTTTCGCCGGCTTACGCTATGCCATAGCGGTTGTTCTGTTGGCTCCCGCGCTTTGGCGTTACCGAAATGACATCAAATCGCTCAGCAAACATGACTGGCTGATGCTCTTTCTGCTGGGTGTGGTCTATTACGCCATTACCCAAGGCGCTCAGTTCATATCACTCCAATACGTCGATATGGTCACCATCAGCCTTATCCTCACCTTCACTTCGCCATTGGTCGCGTTTATTGGCATCCTTTTCCTCAAAGAGCCCGTTCTTCCACAACAATGGGCAGGCACAATCATCTTCATTGTTGGCGTGCTCATCTATTTTTCTCAAAAGACACTTGCCAGCCTGAGCATTTTTGGCATCGCCATGGTACTGCTTTCCCTCATCACAAATTCATCAGGCACGGTTTTAGGGCGCTATGCCAATCGTGGCCAAAAGCACAATGCTTTGGTCGTGACTGGCATTAGCATGTTTTTTGGCGCAACTTTACTGCTGGGAACAGGCTTGAGTCTGCATGGTTTGCCTAAATTTGACATGAAGTCATGGCTGGTTATATTGTATGTCGCATCGGTCAACACAGCCTTTGCCTTTTGGCTTTGGAACCACAGCATGCGCACCCTTAGCGCGATGGAATCAAGCATCATTAACAACACCATGCTCATCCAAATCAGCGTCCTTTCCTGGATAATCTTAAAAGAACGCATTAGCTTGATTGAGGGCATTGGGCTCTTTATCGCTGTTGTTGGCGTCATCATCGTCAGCGTGCGCTTCAAGAAGCAATCCGTATCCCATCTATCAAACTCTGCCTGATAAACCAAGAAGCGCCTCATTGCTGAGGCGCTCCCTGATTTGAAGAGACTTTAACCAATACAAACTTGAAAGTTCAAGGATTCATTTTTAATCTACCGTAAACGGTAGGGTTGGCAAGTTTTCATCCTTACCTTTGGCGCATCGCGAAGCAATTGGGCAGCCAATACAGCCACTTTCGCAGTCTGTATTTGCTTTTGCCTGGCGGACCATCCGAACAATGATCCACGCCACTACGGCTAGCAATACCAATCCAACAATAATCGTTCCTGTGCTCATCACATCACTCAGTTATGCTGTGGCAAGGCTGCAGCCTTGACTTCATATTTCTTTTGAGGGCGGAAAATGAAGTAAAGCAAGGCGGCCAAAACCACAAATCCAACCGCGGTGCCCAAGGTAAACACACCGGTTGTAATCAAGGTGCCAATTTGGTAGAAAACGAGCGCAAGCGCGTAAGCAAAAACCGTTTGATACCCGATGGCAAACCAAGTCCAACCAGCATTGTTCATCTCACGTTTGATGGCACCGATCGCGGCAAAACAAGGCACACAAATCAGGTTGAAAATCAAGAAGGCATAGGCTGAAATTGTGGAGAAATCCCTGCTCAAAAGATGCCAGATTTCTTCTCCAGCTTCAGACACTTCGCCCACGCCATACAAAACGCCATAAGTTGTTACCACATTTTCTTTGGCAACCAAGCCGGTAATCGTAGCCACAGTCGCCCGCCAGTCACCAAAGCCCAAGGGCTTAAAGACCCAGGCAATTGCATTACCGATTTTTGCCATAATACCGTTATTGATATCATCAACAAAACCAAAGACGCCATCTTCCCATCCAAGGGATGAGAGCACCCAAATCACAATGCTTGAAAGCAAAATAACAGTACCAGCCTTGCGCACGAAGCTCCAGGCACGTTCCCAAACAGAGCGCAACACGGTTCCAACACTTGGTAAGCGGTAAGGAGGCAATTCCATCACAAATGGTGCAGGTGGACCAGCAAAGCGCTTGGTCTTCTTTAGAATAATGCCCGAGAGGATGACCGCGCCAATACCTAAGAAGTAGGCACTTGGCGCCACCCACCAGGCTCCGCCAAACAAAGCACCAGCAATCAAGGCGATGATCGGTAGTTTCGCGCCACAGGGAATGAAGCTGGTAACGGTGATGGTCATACGGCGGTCACGTTCTTCTTCAATCGTGCGGGATGCCATAATGCCGGGCACGCTACACCCTACACCGACCAACATCGGAATAAAACTCTTACCCGAGAGGCCAAAGCGTCTGAACACACGATCCATAATAAAAGCCACGCGCGCCATATACCCTGTTCCCTCGAGGAACGCCAACATCAGGAAGAGCACAACCATTTGAGGTAAGAAACCCAGCACGGCACCAACACCACCGATGATACCGTCCAATATGAGGCTTTGGAGCCAATCTGCCACGCCCCAATTACCTAAAAGACCTTCAACCGCGGGAGGAATAATCTCGCCAAAGAGGGTCTCGTTGACCCAATCGGTCAACCACGTGCCGGGACCCGCGCTCCACACAGAGAGACCAAAGACCAAAGTCATAATCACTACAAAGATCGGCAATGCCGCCCAGCGGTTGGTCACAACCTGGTCAATCTTATCTGAAGTGCTCATATCCGCGGCAGGTCTGCCACCTCGCACACCCGCAACCAAGTCATCAATCAAAGCATAGCGTTGGAAGGTGATGACGCTTTGCAGGTCATCGTCTTCTTGTTTTTCGTAGCCTTTGATTAAGTTTTGTAGTTTTGCAAGGGTAGATGCCTTAAGATCCAAAGTTTCAGGATTTTCAAGCGCGCGGGTTAACCAATAGCGACGCTGGTTCTTGGGCAGCTCTGCGCCGGCGAGTTTTTCAGCTTCAGCCAATAAGGCGAGAAATCCTTTGTCATAAGCCAAAGCAGGAGGCACCTGCTTGCTGCGTACCAAACGCAAAGATTCTTCAATCAATTGCTCAAGATTTGTGCCTTTCAAAGCAGAAATGCCCACCACAGGACAACCCAAGCGCTTTGAAAGCTTATTCATGTCGATGCGCATGTCCTGACGACTGAGCACATCCGCCATATTGATGGCAACCACAACCGGAATCTCCATGTCGATCAGTTGCGTGGTCAAATAGAGGTTGCGCTCCAGGTTGGTTCCGTCCACGATGTTGATAACCGCATCAGGTGGGTTTTGGGTGAGCTGCTCGCTGGCAATTTTTTCTTCAATGGAGTTTGCAGAAAGCGAATAAATACCTGGCAAGTCCTGGATGATGACTTGTGCATGACCCTTTAACTTGCCTTCTTTCTTTTCAACAGTAACACCTGGCCAGTTGCCCACATATTGGTTGGCACCGGTTAATTGGTTGAACAAGGTTGTTTTACCAGAGTTTGGGTTGCCGGCTAAGGCAATGATTACTTTTTCTTTACTCATCCTTCTACTCCACTTCAACCAAGGCGGCTTCGGTTTGCCTCAAGCTTAGGTCATAACCTTTAATTTTGACTTCAATAGGATCACCCAAAGGCGCTTTTTTCACCATCTCAAGCTGGGTGCCACGAATGATACCCATATCCAAAATGCGTCGTCTCAGGCTGCCTTCACCATGCACCTTTTTGACCACCGCGATCTCGCCCGGTTTCATCTCTTTTAATGTTTTCATACTGTTTCCTCTACAAAAATATTCTTTGCATGCTCTTCATCCAAGGCATAACGAGCCTCACGTAGCAAGACGATAACGTTGCCATTGCAAGAAGAAATAACATCAATTTCTTCGCCCGGCACAAAGCCCAGCGCTTCCATTCTCTTTCTACAATGCCCCCGAGCACGTTGAACCTTACATCTTTTTTTGTTTTGAACAAAACTCAGTGGTATCATTGTTCCTCCATAATCGTTAGTTATTGCTAACTTCTCATAAGTTAGACGCATCTAACTATTCTGTCAAGGGTTTTTGGTATAATTGGTGCCATGAAAACCGAATTCATTTCTGATATCCCCGAATCAGGTGAAATGTACCTTGAAACCATCCTTTTGCTCGAACGTGACCACAAGGCAGTGCGACAGGTAGACATCGCCCGCGCGCTGGATTTTAAGCGCCCCACCGTGCACATCGCTGTGAAAAAACTAGCCGAGCAAAACCTGGTCAACATCGATGACAATGCCAAGATATCCCTCACACCGCAAGGACGCGCGGTGGCTGAATCCGTTTATGAGCGCCACAAAATCTTCACCCGTTTTCTAATTCACCTGGGTGTAGACGAACTAACCGCCGAAATGGACGCCTGCCGCATTGAGCATTATGTCAGCGAGAAAACTTTCCAGCATATTAAAGCTTATTGTGAAGATTTTCTTTGTGATAAAAAAGATTAAGCTATAATTGTGCTTGGCATTTTTGATTCTTATTCGGAGATAATTGATGATACGCTTACGCTTCACCTTCTAAACCGATAGAAGGACTCAACCGCCTTCTATCCTTCTGTCCGCGGTTGACACACACCACAGACACGTTTAGGAGGTTTCCATGAACCAAATGATTAAAAAGCATTGGCGCTTTCTTGCCCTTGCCGTATTTTTTACCCTTATAGCCTCGCTTTTGGCTGTTTATGTGCAGTTTGCCAAAGGTGATGTGCTAGACTATGCCCTGGATCGCAACACAAGTGCAGCCTTACGTTCCGGCGCACTCTTGTTAGCAGGCATCTTGCTTGAGCTGGGCTCATATTACTACTATAACGTTTTTAGCAGCAAGTTCTTTTTGAATTGCGTTAAAACCTTAAGAGAGCGTTACTTTAGCGCCATTTTAAAGCGCAACTACCCACAGTTTCGCGAAACGCCGGACGGCGAATATCTGGCAACTTACACAGACCAATTCACCAAAATTCAAAAACAATACATCGAAAACATCATCTGGATGTTCGAAATTAGCATCAAAGCGCTTACGATTAGTGCTGCGCTCTTTTTCCTGGATTGGCGATTAGCTTTGGTTACGCTTTTTCTGCTTACCACGCCACTTTATGTGCCCAAATTGGTGGAAAAACACCTGCAAAAAGCCCAAAAAGAAAGTGCTAAGGTTTTCGAAGCCCATCTCGCCAAATTTGTGGACTGGCTCAAAGGTTTTGAGCTTATCAAAAACTTCAACATCGAAAACAAGATTGTGGGCAAGTTTCGCCAAAGCAACGCCCGGGTTTTTGATGCCGATTACCGCCGCCAAATCCTTAACTACCGCTCCTGGCTAATCTCTAGTAGCCTTTCTTACCTTTCGCACTTTATCATCATCGCCATTGCCGCCTGGCTGGTTTTGCGAGGTGATTTTAGCGCGGGACGTTTCTTTATTGCGGTAGGGCTCATCGACCAACTTTCGATGCCTATCCTGGCACTATCCATGTATCTGCAAGAATTCACCGCAGTTAAACCCATTCGTGAAGCGATAGAGACTTTCCTCGCATTCGAACCTGTATCTACGGCAAATAACACCCTTGACCCAGAGCGGGATGTGCAAGTGAGCTTCGATCATTTGTCTTTTGCCTATGATGAAAAGAAAATGATTTTGAGCAACTTCAATTTAAACGCAAAGTCCCCATCGCGCTTGCTATTGACCGGACCAAACGGCTCCGGAAAGTCCACCGCAACGAGCCTCTTGCTCAATTACTATCCACCCAAGCAAGGAAAGGTTAGTATCAATGATGTGCCGGTATCAGAAATCGCCAACCTGCCTGAGCTGATCACGGTGATGCGTCAGGAAGCCACCTTTTTTGAAGACAGCCTGCGTGAAAATCTCCGGGTTTACCAGGATTTTTCAGACGAGCAACTAAATGAAGCTTTAACCAGGGTTGGATTGGAGAAGTGGGCGAATAAAAGCGGGCTTGATTTGCCTTTGCAATCTGGCGCGACAAACTTATCCGGTGGTGAAAGGCGACGCCTGGCACTGGCACGCGCATTGCTAAGAGACACCCCCATTTTGATCCTTGATGAACCTTTGGCAAATCTGGATAAAGAAAGCCATCAATTGATTGAAGACTTGATTTTGAACATTCCGGATAAACTCGTCTTACTCATCAGTCATCAATTTGATCCTGTCAAAACAGCATCTTTTGATCAGGTCATCCAATTTGGCTAAATCTACATATACCAGGGTTGGTAAAGTTATCCAACCCTGGTATTTATCCTGAGTTTTTTGTATTATTTTTATAATAATTTACTCAAATACTATACAAGATAGAGATATTAACCCTGCAGCTTATTAAAATGGGAGTTAATAAAACATCCAAATAAAAGGAGTAAATCTATGGCAATACAACAATTCAAGGCAATCGGCAAGATGGATATGGGTAAAGGTTTACAAGTGACCGCTAATGCCCGTCAATTCCAAATGACCATCGATGAACCGGAGTCACTTGGCGGATTAGATACTGGCATGACCCCTGTGGAGGTTTTGCTGGCTTCATTGGCTGCCTGTAAAGCGATTGTGGTCAAAGCCTTCGCCCGTTTACATCGCATCAAGTTGCAAGAAATCAGCATCGAATGTATTGGTGACCTCGATCCGGATGGTTTCCTCTTGAAAAACAAAGAGGCTAAAAAAGGCTTCTCGCACATCAAAACCATTTACCACATTAAAGCCGAGAACACCGAAGAAGAAATCACCAAATTCGTCGCCTTTGTTGAAAGTAACTGCCCAGTCAGCGACACTTTACTCAATTCTCCAAGTGTGGAAGAGGAAATAAATATTCTTTAACAGAGCCCAGAAAACTATTCTGGATCAACAAACCAAAAAGTGACAGGCTTGAAGGCCTGTCACTTTTTTAAGAACACTTATTCATTAGCCTAGGACTACTGACCAAAGATGCAAGCGCAAATGCCAAAAGGGTTCACCAAAAAACGAAGAGCTTATCGCCAAACACTTGAACGATTTTTAGCCAAACACTCTAATAGTTTTTAGCCAATTACTTGAGCAATATTTAGCCAATCACTTGATTCAGTGATACAATTCACTTAACAGAAAGGCAAACCAATCATGGAAAGATACTTCCCAAGAATTATTGACAAACTATTAAAGGATAGGTTAGAAGCTAAAGGTGCTGTTCTCATTGAGGGCCCAAAATGGTGCGGTAAAACCACAACCGCTAAAGAATTTGCTCAAAGCATGCTACTTATGGATCAGCCAAATATGACCCTTCAATATCAACAGATAGCTGAATTAGCACCTGGACAATTGTTAGAAGGTGAAACCCCACGATTGATTGATGAATGGCAAATTGCGCCTTCCTTATGGAATGCTGTTAGATATGAAGTTGATCAGAGAGATGCGTTTGGTCAATTTATCCTAACGGGTTCTGCTGTCCCCATAACATTTGATAAAGCAATGCATACTGGAACTGGGAGAATCTCAAGGCTTTACATGAGGCCAATGAGTCTCTATGAATCTGAAGAGTCATCAGGGCAGGTTTCTCTTGAAAGTTTATTTAACAAGGAAAACATATCTGCGAGCTCAGATTCAGGTTTGGAGGACATTGCTTTTGTCATTTGCCGAGGCGGATGGCCAAGAGCTATCGGACTAAACGAAAAAGCTGCTTTGTTTCAAGCGAGGGATTATTTTGATTCGATAATATCAAATGACATTAGCAGGATTGATTCTGTAAAGAGAGACAAAGAAAAAGCTAAGCGACTTCTAAGATCATATTCAAGACACATTGCAACCCAAGCTTCCTTAGAAACAATCAGGCAGGATATGTTAGCAAACCATTCCGATACTTTTGACAGTGTAACAATGTATTCGTATTTAGATGCCCTAAAAAAAATATTTGTTATTGAAAACGCTCCTGCCTGGAACCCGAATCTTAGATCAAAGTCTGCCATTCGAACAACAGACACCAAGTATTTTGTCGATCCATCCATCGCAACTGCAGCGCTTGGCATTGGACCTGAAGATTTACAGAAAGATTTAAACACTATGGGGTTTTTGTTTGAAAACTTATGTGTCCGGGATTTAAGAATTTATGCAGACTATTTAGATGGAACCCTTTACCATTTCAGAGAAAAGAATGGCTTGGAATGTGATGCTGTATTACATCGTCGGGATGGTAGCTATGGGCTGATTGAGATAAAGTTAGGTGGAGACAGGCTCATTAATGCAGGTGCTGAAAACCTAAAAAGAATAGCATCTCTGATAGACACAGACCGAATGATGAAACCTTCATTTATGCTCGTTTTATGTGGAGTAGCACCTTATGCTTATAAACGAGAAGACAATGTTTACGTTGTTCCAATCACCAATCTAAAGCCTTAATTTCAAGGGAAATCTTGCAGTAATGCCCTTTACCTGAATAAAAGCCGCTCATATCAAAAGACATCAAGTTTCGGAAATTGAGAGTAAGTATTTTTATTATCGCTCCGTTTGCGTCCATAAACACACCATGTTGAACCCCAAAACACCCGGCTTTATGGTAGGATTCATGGGCGAATAACAAGAAACAAACCATAGGAAGTGACTATGTTTAGAACACGTTTTGCCCCAAGCCCAACCGGCTATATGCACATCGGCAATTTGCGCACCGCGCTTTACGCCTACCTCATTGCCAAAAAAGCGCATGGCACCTTTATCCTACGCATTGAGGACACCGACCAAAAGCGTAATGTCCCCGAAGCCGTCCAAGCCATCTATAACGGACTGGCGCTTGCCGGCATTGCTTACGACGAAGGCCCCGACAAAGACGGTGGCCACGGTCCCTACGTGCAAAGCCAGCGCAAACCCATTTACGGCCAATATGCCAAACAACTCATCGAGCAAGGCGACGCTTACTACTGCTTCTGCCAAAAGGAAGATAAACCCGAACCTGGCGACGAACGCATTGAAGGGCTCAAAGACCCATGCCGCGACTTGAGCCCCGAAGAGGTTCAAGCCCGCTTTGAGCAAGGACTGCAACCGGTGGTACGCCAGCGCATCCCGCTAGAGGGTGAAAGCAGCTTCTTTGACCATGTTTATGGTGATATCACCATCGACCACAAACAACTCGACGACCAGGTGCTGCTCAAATCGGATGGCTTTCCCACCTACAACTTCGCCAACGTGGTGGATGACCACCTTATGGAAATCACACACGTTATCCGTGGGCAGGAATACCTCAGCTCCACGCCCAAGTACAACCTGCTTTACCAAGCCTTTGGCTGGGAAACGCCTGAATACATCCACCTGCCACACATCATTAAGGAAGACGGCAAAAAACTGAGCAAACGCGCTGGAGACCCCACTTTTGAAGACCTCGTGCACATGGGTTACATGCCCGAAGCCATCGTCAACTATGTGGTCCTTTTAGGCTGGAATCCGGGAGACGACCGTGAACTCTTTTCCTTGCAAGAGCTGATCGAGGTCTTCGATATGGACCGTATCAACAAATCCAGCGCCGCATTCTCGATGGACAAACTGCGTTGGATCAACGGTGAACATATCCGCGCCTTGAGCCCCGAAGCCTTCCACGAAACCGCCCTGCCTTGGTACCCCGGGAGCCTTCATCGCTTTGACCTGAAAGAACTTAGCCGCCTGATACAAATCCGTACCGATTGTTTGGGCGATATTCCCGAAATGCTTGGCTTTTTGGCTGAATTACCTGAATATGAAGCAAGCCTTTTTGAAAACCCAAAATCAAAATCCAGCCTGGAAAGTTCAAAAACTGTGCTCGAAGCTGTCATCCCTCTGCTGAAGAAACAAGAAACCTTTAGCAACGCGGCACTTTTTGAAACGCTCAAAGCCTATGCCACCGAGAGCGGCTTCAAAGTGGGCACCACTATGTGGCCTATCCGCACCGCGCTAAGCGGTTTGCCAGCCAGTGCTGGTGGCGCAACCGAGCTAGCCGCCCTTCTGGGAAAAGAAGAAACCTTGATCCGTTTGGAAAAAGGGCTGGCAAAACTAAGCTAAAGCAAGAAACAAACCCTATAAGCAAAAAAAGGCATGCTCTACAATACTGAGCATGCCTTTTTGTTGAGGAGAAAAGTCCCTAAACGCCAAAAATACCGCTTAGGACAAATACGAACAACGAACCAACTATGATTCCAATCGCTGTAAAATGATTATGACCATGCTCGCGAGCAGTTGGGATGAGCTCATCCAGGGTAATAAACACCATCACACCAGCCGCAAAAGCCAAAGCACCTGGCAATAAAGTGCTAAAGTTAACCAAGACCAAACTTGCCGCAATTGCGCCAATAGGTTCCGCGAGGCCAGACAAAAAAGCAACCTTTATCGCATCCCGGCGACAAATACCGCCTCTACAAAGCGGCAACGCTGTGGCGATACCTTCGGGGATATTGTGTAACAAAATAGCGATTGCCACAAAGATACCAAACTGCGGATTGTGCAAATAACCAGCGCCAACCGCAATGCCCTCTGGCAGGTTATGAATCGCGATACCAATCGCCATCAGCAAGCCAGTGTTAATCAGTTTTCGGTCAACGGGTTCGCCGTTATCGGCACGTCTGATGCTAAAGAGCCGCCCTCTTCGCTTCTTTTTACCATGACATTTGCATTCCTTGCCAATCCCTTTTCCATCACAGCAATCACCCTCAATAGCTTTGCCATCCGCACCAATGAGCTTTCCATTGACTTCAATATCCACGTCTCCACGGATTTCCTTCTCGCCAAACCGAATATGCGGGATAAGATGATCTAAGGCAAACATGAACACTGCGCCCAGGGCAAAACCTATGGTCGCGGTTACCCAGTTTGACTGTTCAAGCGCTTTGGGCACCAACTCCAGGAACGAGAGGCAGATCATCACGCCGGCGGTAAGCCCCATCAAAAAGCCATACGAGCGCCGTGAAGGTCTTAACAAGGCGGCAAACAAGCCACCAATCCCGGTACCCAAACTCGCAAATATACTGAGTAAAAGAATGTTTAGTAAAGGGCTGATCTCTTTGATCAAAGTTATACTCCAAACGCTATTGTGTCAAATCCTGTTAGTGTTACTTAACAAACTGAATTCTACTCAATATCAGCACATTGGTCAATCACTTCTACTTATATAGGCTATGATTGCATTGCTTTTGGTCTCCCAGCCCTTTTCTAAAGCTTTACGCAACTGAACCCAGCATCAGAAAGCGCCCGAGTCTGCAAGCGGTACAATTCTTGCATCTTTATCACTGCCTGTTTAATACGGCTGATATTGTGGCGTGAAAAGAAATGTTGCATCTTAAAAAACGACAAAACAGCATACAGACAAACTGGCTGAAAACAAATTAACAGAAAGCTAAGCTATGCAAGAGCAAAATAAACGCAAAACCACTTTATACATCATACTCATCCTCATTGGGACTGTTTTGATGATCTTCGCCTCCGGTGCGCTTATCAAAACCATGGCACAATCCAAGAGCTCGCCTTATAGCTTCAGCCTCAAACGTGGTGCGCCTACTCCCACACCTTTCCAGCCGCAGGATTATGCCAGTCTACTTCAAGAGGGCAGCCAAGATTTCATCCCCCAGCCACTTTTCACACCCACCCCAGTAGCGCTCATTCCATCGGGTGAACTGCCGGATGACCAAATCAACATCCTCCTTTTAGGCCAGGATGATTTTGAAGAGCAAACTTTCCGCACAGATGTTATTATTTTGCTTTCAATTAGCCCAAAACATAAAACAGCAACGCTCATATCCTTCCCGCGCGATCTTTATGTCGCCATTCCTGGTTTTTGGTCAAACCGCATTAACACCGCGTGGAGTCTTGGCGGATGGGAGCTCCTAAAGCAAGTTTTTGAAACCAACTTTGGTATCAAACCAGACTATTTCATGATGGTTCATTTCGATGGCTTCCAGGACGTAGTTGAAAGCCTGGACGGTATCGATGTCGAGGTTAAAGAAACCCTCACCGATACTTGCCCCTGGGATCCCAGCGGTTGGTGTACCTTTGAACCCGGCGAGATGCACATGGATGGCATCACCGCCCTTTGGTATTCCCGCTCGCGAATCACCACCAGCGATTTTGACCGCAACCGCCGCACACAAGATGTCATTGTTGCCATGGTCAAAAAGGCGACCAGCCTTAATATGATTGCCAAAGTTCCAGAGCTTTACTCCCATTACCGGGAGTACATCAACACGGATATGCCACTTAGCGCAGTTCTAAAACTGATGCCTCTGGCAAATGCGCTCTCTGACCTCAGCAAATTGCGTCACTTTGCTGTGGATAGCACGATGGCATACAACTGGATCACATGGGAAGGCGCCTGGGTGCTTATGCCCGATAATAATGCCATTAGTACGATGCTTAATGAGGCACTTTATCGCAATCAGTAAGCCCGAGAAGCCTCACCATAATAGCATTTAAGCCTTTTCACAATTTGACAGCCCTCGGCTTTGAGGCTAAACTTAAGTTTGAATTTTATAGCTATACGAAATAATGGAGGCGCAATGAGCCAAAAGAAACAAGACCTTTCTGCCCATATTCAAGAATCAACGCTTTTACATCCAGCGATTCAAGCCTGGAAAATTTATCTGCGCGATCAGGGCAGATCGCACCACACCTTAAAAGCTTTTACTGCTGATCTCAACTTACTTGAAAGCTACTTACCCACAGACAAACAAATTGGCCAAATCAGCACTGCAGATTTGGAAAACCATCTGCACTGGATGCAAAACGAACGCGATGCGCCATGCAGCGCCAAAACGCTCTCTCGCCGCATTACCTCACTCAAGTCCTTTTTCCGTTGGCTCTTTGAAGCTGGCGTGCTAAAAAACAATCCTGCCGATCCCATCGTTCAAAAACCGGTCGCTAGTCGTCTGCCACATGCCCTGACACAAAAGGAATACCTGGCGGCACTTGAAACTGCCAAAGCTATTCGTGATGGTGCAAAAGCCGATATTCGTCCTTTAACCCTGCTCAAACTGGTGCTTGAAACCGGACTCAAAAAAGGTGAATGCCTCAGCCTCATGGTAGAGCACCTTGAAATTGACGAGCCCAAAAAAGCAGCTTTGTATGTGCGTTACTCTAACCCACGTTTTCGCTATAAAGAGCGCCGCTTGCCCCTTTCTGAAGAGTGGGTTGCTATTTACACAGACTATGCAGAAAAGTACGGCATTCAGGATCAGGTTTTCCCTTGGTCGCAACGTCGCCTTGAATACTTGCTTAGCGATATTGCTGAAGCCGCAAAAATGGAGAAGAACATTTCCTTTGACAGCCTGAGATGGACCAGCGCGGTGATTGACTTGGTAGAAGGCAAAGACCCCGACAGCATTCGCCAAAAGTTGGGCATTTCAAAAATCCAATGGCGCGATGTGCACGAAAGATTGCATAAAATCGCCAAGGAATATGATTACACCCTCCCTCAGGCATAAGGTTTTACCCTAAAACAAAGTAGGTTCTATGAAACAATACTCAACAAAGAAACGCGGTTGCGCGTTTTCAACGTTTCTTATCATTCTGGTTCTCCTGGTTTTTGGCGTTATGGTTGGCGTTAGCCTCAACCGCATCCGTGAAGGACAACCAGGCTTTTTGACCAATCTATGGACGACACCTGAAAAATACGCCGATGATCCCTATTTATCGAATGAAGCCACACGGCTCAATGTGCCAAACCACATCAAAACCATCATGTTGCTTGGTTCTGACTACCAACCCGAAATCGGCTTTCGTACCGACGTCATGCTTTTGATGGCTTTCAACACGAAAACCAACAAAATTAATCTCATTTCCTTTCCGCGCGATCTTTGGCTAAACATTCCCGGTTTGGGAGAACAACGCCTCAACGTGGCTTATCCCTTTGGTGAGTGGCAAATGCTTAGCGATGCTCTGGCAGCCAATTTTGGCTTTAGACCAGACCATTACATGATCGCTGATTTTGAAAGCTTTAAGCATATCCTGGATGTGCTCGGACCCATTGATGTAGAAGTGACCGAGCGCATGGAAGATGAAAGTTACCTGGACGCAAGTGGTTGGCGCGTGGTTGAGCCTGGCACCGTAACCATGGAACAACCGGAAGCTTTTTGGTATGTCCGCGCGCGTATGAATTCTTCGGATCTTGACCGCAACCGTCGCGCCATGGAAGTCATCAAAGCCATGGGCAAAAAAGCCCTCTCACCCAGCCAGCTTACCAACCTGCCCAACGTGCTCCGCGCGGTAAACCGAAGTATCGAAACCGACATGAAGCTAACGGACTACATCTTATACGCTTTGCCGCTTTCAAAGTATTTTGGAGAAGATGTGTTTACCATGCACCGTATCACGCATAATGAGGTAACTGGTGGAATCACATCAGGAGGCGCCCAGGTTTTATATCCAAACATTGAAGCGATCAAAAGCCTTTTGCGCGAAGTCCTGGATGCGAACTAGCTAAAAAGCCTGGTCATGCGCCAAAGAAAGGTGAAGAATAGTCGTCTCATCACCTTTTAGCCGCCAGGCATGTGCGATGCGTAAACCCGGCACCCAAAGAATCGATTCCTCTTGCAGCACCAATGGCCATTTTGCCCGTGCTGCCTGAGGAATTTTGTTATTAACAAAAAAATCACTCAGTTTTTGACTTCCTGTTTCCAAGCCCAAGGGTGACCAACGCTCACCCATTTTCATGGCGCGGACCTGAAGCGGGATTTCTGGACTAGCAAGTCTTAAAAAGGCATGGTTTGCGTTTTTGCGGGTTGCTTCAGGCATTTGGGCATAGCTTTGGGCGTCAATCAGGCGCGTGTGCAAGCGCCAACCCTCATTAAGATCCAAAGTTTCCCCCACATAAAGCGGTATTGTTTCAGTCAAGGAAGCTAGCTGAGGAAAGTTAATAACGCGCGGTTCTTGCCCTTGATTAATCAGGTGGCAAAGATTCCCAACGATCTCAACCCGCAATCCAGAGCTAATATCTTCTGCTCCTTTTCCGGTTAATACCAAAACCCGCGCTTTTTCGATATCTTCAAAGCCGAAATCAGGATTAACAGGGCGCAATTGATTCAAAGCTTTGCGAATAACCCGCCTTTGAATGCCTAACTCCAAAGCTAATACGTCTTCACGATCGAGAATAATTTCATCATCAGCCGCTTTGCGTGTGGACTTTATAAAAGCTTCATTCTCCAGCCTGCTAAGGATTGCCTCATCACCGCGTAAAACTTCTGCTGACCGCAAAACACTTTGCTTAAAGCCAGGGTTCAGCAGCTCCATGTTTGGGATGAGTTCAAGCCTGAGTTTGTTCCGGTAGTAAACAGGCTTTTGATTGCTTTCATCCTCTAAAGGCTTGAGCTGATGATGAGAAGCGTAAGCTTCCAAAGCTTCCCGCTTAATTTTCAATAATGGGCGTAAAAGAGGAATGGTTTTATCAAATTGCCCTAAAATAGTGTAGGGATACATGCCTGTAAGCCCTGCCATGCCGGAGCCGCGCATAAAATGCATCAGCACTGTTTCAACCTGATCATCGGCATGATGCCCCAAAACAATGGCTTGGGCATCATTTTCACGGGCGACCTCAAACAAAAAGCGGTATCTGCACACCCGTGCGGCTTCCTCGATGCCCAGCTTTTCTTCACGGGCAAAAGCCGCAACGTCCACCCGCCGGCTCACAAAACGCAAGCCCCATTCGCTCATCAATTGCTCCAATTGCCCGGCTTGTTTAGCCGATTTTTCGCGCAGGGCATGGTCCAAATGCGCCACAATCAAAGGCAAACCCGAGTCGCGCAGAGCGTGTGCCAGGCTCAAACTATCCACCCCACCTGAAACCGCCAGGATGAGAGGCTTTTGAGGATCAAAGCCACTCTTTTGGGCTAACAAATCCTTCAAAGTTTGAATCATTTCTTCTCGGAGCATGACAAAATTATAGCACGCGCCTTGCTTGGCTCATAGCTTCAGGGTGTGGTGAATGACGCTTTAATGGATTTAAAGAAAAGGCTTAAGACCCCAGGTAGTCAAGAAGCAAGGGATCCACTTTAGGGAAGCTTATCCAGCGACGGATAATGGTATATAGAACAAACAAAAAGATTATGAGAAAAAGGATTTTCAAAACAGTTTCAAATGCTTTTCGTGAAACTGGTACAAGTTTGGATGAATTGTGTGGGGCTTCTTGGAAGCTTTGCTCAGCGTGATGGCTAACCACAGGTTCTGCTTTGACTTCTTTCCATTCGATGTCAACATGCTGTGTGGAATGGCAAAATGGGCAATTAACAATCTGCTCTCCCTGTTCAAGTTTGAGCGGTGCACCGCAGTTTTCACATTTGATTTGATTTAGCAACGTTTTCTTTGTTTCCACTTTTTTCACCTGCTCAAAACACTTTTGACTTCAGGTTCATTATAATAGCTTTGCTTGATATGTCGCCTTACAAAATCTACTGTTAAACGTTAACTTACTCTTTTTTAGCGGTGAGTATAGACTAGCAGCATTCGAATGTGCCAATGTCTAAAGATCGATGATGACAATGAGGTTTTCAAAAACACCTAATTTGGCAATTTTGAGGTAAAGCTGTTTCTCGGAAACTGGAATAGTTCCCATATGAAGCGGCAGATTGTTGGAATAATGACACCAACTACTGGAAGAAGAGAGCTTGACCGTCTTCTGGGCATCCACTTCGAGCTGTCGTTCTTCATGCAAAGTGCCAGCAGTACAAGGCTTTTCGACCTGAGGGAAGACAGTGCCATCTGCCTGGTAGAGTGTGAATTTATTAACTTTATAGCGTAAAACTTGCTTGCTGGTTTGCCAATTGGTCAATTCCAACTCGACCTTTATCCTGTTTTTATCTGCTGAGGTAAGGGGTAAAACCTTCAAGCTCCAACCTTTGTAATGGAGCGTTTCGCCTGCTTTTACAGAGGCTGGCAACTTGCTTAGCATCACTGGCGTTGCCTTTTGCGTAGCGCGCGATTGGCTTCCGCTTGGCTCTGAAAGGCCGGAGAAGAGTCCCGCAATCAAGCATATCAGAGACACACCAGCTAAAATAATTAACCACACGGGTAAAAATGAGGACCGGCTTCGAATAATAGGCTTTGGATATATTTTGGGCACCGGTTGAGGAGGTGTAATTGGTCTTTTATAGATTGGCTTAGGCTCTTCGTCTTTGAAGCGTTTCCAATCGATATCAATTTGCTGAACAGAACCACAATATTGACAGGTGCTAACCTGGGTGCCCCACTCTGGATAGATTGGGGCACCACAATTCAAACATTGAAGTTGGTTCTTAGATCTGGCTTTAGATCCCATTTTCATAAATCAATAACGGCTGTAATTCCTGTGAAAGGACCAAAATCATTTAGATAGACATAAATCTTTTTTGCACTTATTGGAATTGGACCTTCAAACTTATTAAAAGTATAGTCATATCCACAACTATTTAAGCTACTATAAATCTCTTTGGTATTTTCACCTCGAATCTCTAGGTTTTTGACCTTATGGAGATAAGGCTCACAGTCATACCTAGAAAAGCCCTCACTCCCCCTAATACTCATGGGATAATCCGTACCAAGATCATCACCAATCGTTACAGCTGCATTTGTAAAGCGAAAAATCCTTTTCTGCTCTGATAAATTTTCGAGAAAAATTTTCACTCCCACTCTGTCATTAGAATCTGTCGAGACCTCTGAACTAACAATCAACCTCCAACCATCAAACACAATCGGCACGCCGGCTTTAACCGGCTCGGTGGGTAGTTTTTCGGGCTCTTTCTGCGCCTGCTCGGCTTGAACACTTTCAGACTCTGATGGCTCTGGTAAGCTTATGCTTCCGGTTTCATCCTGCTTGTCTTGCAGGTTTTGTTGGATTTGATCAATTTGCTTAGCCAGCAAGGCATTCTGGGTTTCCAGTGCGCGAACCTGGTCTGATTGGTCATTTCTCGCCCCACCAAAAGAGCAGGACGACAAAACCAACATCCCTGTCAATAGGACAATCAACAACACTTTTCTCTTCATATCGCCTCCTTGTCATTGAATAATCTAATTATACATAGCTTATCAGGTTTAAGGTTATCAATCCTAAAATAACATGCCTGAAGTATACTTTAGGCATGAATAAAAAACCTTTTGTCCTCGGTCTTACGGGCAATATCGCCTCTGGCAAAACATACGTGCTCAGTTGGCTCGCCAAACGTGGTGCTAAGACCATCGATGCAGACCTGGTTGCTCAACAGACCTACCTGCCAGGTAATCCTGCATACGCGCCTTTAATTGAGCATTTTGGCGAAAACATCAAACACGCCAGCGGGCATATTGACCGCGCTGCTTTAAGCAAAATCGTATTTTCTGACCCGGTCCAGCTCAAAGAACTGGAAGCCATTGTGCACCCTGCCACAATTGCAGCCATCAGAGCGCTCATCGAGCAAGCCATTGAAAAAGATGGTGTCAAGCTCGTGGTGGTTGAAGCAGTGAAGCTTTTCGAATCGGGCATGGGAAAGTTGTGCGATGCCACATGGGTAACCACTGCGGATGATGAAACCCGCCTTGGTCGCCTCATTCAAGGTCGTGGCATGGATCCCATTAGTGCCGCAAAACGGCTCAATTCACAAAGCCCACAGGAAGAAAAAACAAAACTGGCAGATTTTGTTATTACAACCGATGGGAATTTTGAGGATACCGGCACCCAAATCGAAACCGGCTTGAAAAAACTGGGGATCATTCTCTAAACCTGGCTTATAATTGCCTCACTAACTTTTGGAGTATCTAATGGCACGCATATCACTCACTGGCATCAAACCTACTGGCAGCCCTCATATTGGCAACTACTTTGGCATGTACCAACAAGCCATCGCCCTTTCTGAGACCTATTTGGGGCTTTATTTTGTTGCAGACTTTCACGCTCTCACCACCAACCCAGACCCCAAAGAATTGCAACAAAACATCTACGAAGTTGCCGCAGCCTGGTTAGCCTTGGGATTGGACCCTGAAAAGAGCGCCTTTTTCCGCCAATCAGACATCCCCGAAATCCCCGAGTGCACCTGGGTTTTAGCCTGCTCTACTGCCAAAGGCTTGCTCAACCGTGCCCATGCCTATAAAGCCGCGGTGGACAAAAACCTGGAAATTGACCGCGACCCAGACTACCAGATCAACGCCGGCTTGTATTACTACCCAGTGTTGATGGCAGCGGATATTTTGCTTTATAACGCTGATATTGTCCCTGTTGGGCTTGATCAAAAACAACATGTTGAAATCGCGCGCGATATCGCCGAAACCTTCAACCGCACTTACGGCAACATCATCAAACTGCCTGAACCTTTAATTCCAGAAAAAGTTCAAACCATTCCCGGCATTGATGGTCGCAAAATGAGCAAAAGCTACAACAACACCATCCAAATTTTTGGTAGCGAAAAAGCAACCCGCAAGCAAATTATGCGCATCGTCACCGACAGCAAAACGCCAGAAGAACCCAAAGATCCAGAAAGCTGTAATGTCTTTCAAATCTTCCGCTTTTTCGCGCCTGAGGAGCGTGTTGAAGAAGTTCACCAACAATACTTGCAAGGCGGATTGGGTTATGGTGCCTTAAAACAAGAGCTCTTTGAACGCTACCTCGACCATTTTGCAGAAGCGCGCCAAACCTACAACACCCTGATGAACGATAAATCCCAGCTGGACGCCATCCTCAAGACCGGCGCTGAAAAGGTGAGTTCCATCGCCATTCCCAACCTCAAGCGCATGCGCAAAGCGGTTGGTTTAGACTGGTAAGCCTGGCTCGGAAATGATCGAAGACGCCCTCGATAAAGCCATAGACATGCCTTCTGATCAAAGGAACAGGCAGAGCAATCAAGCGGTTTTACTTACCTTAATCATCAATATTATCCTTGCCATTGTAAAAACCGCGATTGGCATTTTTGGGCATTCCCCGGCTTTGCTGGCTGATGGCATCAATTCCACTTCGGACGTGGTTTACAACATTGTGGTCTCGTTCTTCGTGCGCGCAGCCCATAAACCCGCCGACGATGAGCATCCCTATGGTCACTCACAGTTCGAAAGTGTGGGGGCTTTGGTGGTTGGCGCTTTTGTCATTACCACCGCTATCACCATTTTTTGGGACTCCATTAGAAGCCTCTTTGACTTTTTTAGTGGCAACGGAAACGAAGAAGGCGCCGCGCAGATTACCCTTTGGATCGCCCTCGCCACAGTCATTATTAAAACCTTCATGTCCATTTACACCCATCGCATTGGTAAAAGAACCGCCAATGCCACCATTATTGCCCTCGCCCAAGACCATCGCAACGATATTTTCAGCGCCCTGGCCGTGGTGATTGGCATCAGCTTTAGCCTCTTGGGCTTCCGTTGGGTAGATCCGCTCGCCGGCGCTTTGGTTGCTATTTTCATCTTCCACACCGGTTACGAAATTCTGCGCGACTCCACCGACGACCTCATGGACACCTTGCCAGGCAAGGCACTGACCAAGCAAATCTCCGACTTGGTTATGCAAGTGCCTGGCGTGCATGGTGTAGACGCCATCAAAGCCCATCGCTTTGGACGCTATTTAGTCATAAACCTTGCCATTTACGTGGACGGGAACATTAGCGTGGATGCCGGCGATGCCATTTCAGATGAAGTGGAAGACATCTTGCAAAAGCAAGTTGACTACGTCCGTGACGTACACGTCCATTTCCACTCAAAACCACATAAAAATTAGCAATTTTTCACCTCAAACGGGTCTGAATGGCGGACTACCTTTGATAAAATAATTGACCTATTCTTTAAGCCTCCCTATAATGCCCGATTAAGTCCTGAAAAAAGGGCAGGCTTGCCAATCAAATTTCGGTTTATTTTGCACACTTTCCGGAATTGACACCTTAGGAGGTGCCTATTGAGTTGAACCTTAAACGAAGTATTAGCAATATAACACGGAACAAAAAAAGGAACATTATGCAAAAAACTACAAACCATCGAACCATAAGCTTTTTACTAGTCATTTCTTTACTGCTCAGTTTTATTCCATTGGCATCAACAAGGTCAGCTCACGCTGAAACAAGTTTTCAGTCTGACATCATAAATGCTGACATCACGCTAAGTGGCACCGTTTACGATGCCGGTATAGAAGGTGGTCAAAAACATGGCTACCCTCTTCACGCCAAAATAACTTTAGAAGACCCTGAAAACACCTACGTTTTCTACACCGACCCTTGGTTGGGCAGATATACCATCCAAATTGAGAGTGGCGTTGAATACACACTAAGCATCGAACCACAACTTTTTGGTTACGTTCCTGCCTCGGAAACCTTCACCGCCGATGCAGACTTGGTTAAAGACTATAACCTCCACATTGAAAACACCTGTACCGCCGCCGGCTATGGACTGGCGTACGCAGGCTACTTTGATTTTGATGAGAGCGATGAAGGCTTTACCTTTGGAGGCACCAATTCTTCCTGGGCTTGGGGAGACTTTGAAAGCGGACCCGGCCATGCCATCAGCGGCACCAAAGGCATTGCAACCAATCCCACTGGTGATTACAACAACAGCGAACAAAGCTTCGCGATGAGCCCAATCATTGACCTTTCTGGCGTTGGACTAAACGACACCGCTTTTATTGAATGGTGGAACTGGCTCTACACAGAAAGCGCCACTTCTCTTTGGGATGTTGGCAGCGTTCAGTTCACAAAAGATGGCGGTGCAACCTGGGACACCGTTTGGGGACCTACACCGCGCCATGACTCGGCTTATCGTAAAGAAGCCATCGTGATTGAGAATGACTATCACGTTGTAGATTTTCAATTCCGCTTCTGGTTCAAGTCAGACAGCTCTGGCGTGCGCCCTGGCTGGTATATTGACAACATTGGACTGTCTTGGGTTGAATTGGACCCAAACCCCATCCCACTTTACAGCTACACATTTGATGACGAAGCTGAAGAACAATGGACTACTGGCTCTAGCGGTTCTGGTGCAAATTCATGGCAAAAAGGTGTGCCAACAACTGGTCCAGCAGGAGCTTATTCTGAACCTAACGTTTGGGCTACAAACCTTGATGGCAACTATAACGCCAATGAAATCAGCTATATTACCTCGCCGGTAATGGATCTTTCGGCTTACCCGGATCACCAAATCATCATCAGCTACCAGGACTGGCTGATGACCGAATCACCTCAAAACTGGGCTGACCACGGAAGGGTTTATGCTTCTAAAGACGGCGGCGAAACCTGGGTTGAAATCCGTAAAAACATCGTCCGCAAAGACCCAATCGGCTCTGGTTACACCGCTCAAAGCTTTATCCTGGAGCCAGGTTTCATCAGCGATAGCTTCCAATGGCGCTTTGAATATCGCTCTGACCGCACCGTTCACCAACTCGGTTGGTACATCGATAACGTAAAGGTTGAGGTGCGCGAATGGGTTACTGTCCCTTGCGGACCGATTAGTGGTGGGGTTGTGGCTGGTTACGTGTACGACCTCAATGAAACTGAAGATGTCAAAGTGTTTGATGCCCTGGTTGAAACTGCCTCTGCCAATGACAGAACCATCCTTAGACCAAACGACCCGGATCACGATGGTATGTACTACTTCTTCCAGGCATTTGAAGAAAGCGATGCCGATGTGGCATTTACTGTCTCCAAGGAGCAGTATGGCACCATCAATGAAAGCCGCACACTAATCCCAGACACAGTCAACCGCCAGGATTTTCGCATTGGCTCAGGTTGGATTGAAACGATTCAAAGCTCTCTGGAACGCACGATCGTGCTCGGAGATGACGATGAATTTAGCACTTTAGATCTCCGTAACCGTGGGGCTGGTTATGCCAATTGGACTCTGCTCGAGGTTGACAAGGGTTTCACACCCAGTAAAGTCAGCATCCCAGCTTTTAGGGCTGAACTACCCGCCCTTACTGAACCGGTTTCAATCGAGCCGGCGCCAAAATCGCACAGTCAGGAAAACCAGGTTCGCATGGAAGGCATGCCTCAAACACCTCATATCGCCTTGCTCGAAAACACACAGGCGGTTGGCATCAATCTGCTTTCTGACCGTTTTGTTGCCTGGGATGATATTACAAGCCCTCAAAACCTAACCGAGTTGGGCATCACCCGGCCTAAACTTCAGGCTGGCGACTTCCTGGGCGAAAACTACAAAACGCTCTACACCATTAGCTATGAAAATAACATCATGTACGCTGTGGACACGTCCAACGGCGCCTACCGTGAAATCGCCCAAACCACGCCTCCGCTTGGCACAAAGTTCACAGGCTTGACCGGAGCGGATGGCTTTTTCTATGGCGTTTCTGCCATTTGTGATGAGAAGTCGGAGCTTTCGCGCGTTGATCTGGATGGCACTGTCACGCACATCGGCAACATCCCAACCGCAACCTGTCTGGTTGATATTGCCTATGTTCCTGACCAGCATATGATTTACGGCGTAGACCTCATCACATCTGCTCTTCACCGCATTGATCCTGAAACTGCTCAGAGTGAATTTGTTGGCTCGCTGGGTATCCGCCCGAACTATGCCCAAGGCATGGACTATGACGAAGTTAACGGTATTATGTACTGGGCAGCGTATACAACTTATGGCTCATTACGCGTCATTGACCTTGAAACCGGTGCTTCATCACACATTGGCAACTTCCCCGAAAGCACAGAAATAGATTCCTTTGCAATCAAAGCCTACGGCGAGGCGATTGGAGAAGATGTGCCCTGGTTGGATGAAGAACCCAAAGCTGGTTTCCTGGATGGTGGCGAAAGCACCAGTTTGAATATTCGCTTTACGGTAAAAGATGTCATTGAACAACCCGGTGACTATTTTGCCGAGCTGCATTTCAAAACAGACACTTCTAAAGAAGTTGCGCCAGTACCGGTCACCATGCATGTTTTACGTCCACATGACTGGGGAACGATCAAAGGAACCCTGACCGCCAGCGAAAAATGTGACATCAACCCCGCTGCTTTGGCAAACGCGGAAGTGAAGTTTTATCAAAACGATGTTTTCTATCAAAGCACGACCACTGATGAGAATGGCTTTTATCATTGGGCACTGCCTCGAGGTCGTTATTCTGTTGAAGTGGAACACCCGGGCTATGTAAGCTACCGAATGGACGATGTTGAGCTAGGCATGAGCCAGGATCTCGACCTTGATATCAACTTACGTCATGACAGCGCGTGTTTGGTCATTGACCCAAGCAACTTGTATGCCGAACAAATGGCTAATCAAGTGACTGTGCAAACCTTGAGCTTTACCAACACTGGCGCCGCTGATGCCGTTATTAAAGTTGAAGAATATCCTGGTGAAGGACCTGTTCCATTCAGTGGTGACCCGGTCGAATTGGTGCTGGATGATGGCACAGCCGAAGAAGGCATTGGAATTGGAGGCACCCACCAGTTTATCTGGCTCAATCGCTTTACACCAGATGCCGAAAGCTTCCCCTTTAACCTCGAAAGCGTTCAAATCTACTTCGACAGTCTGGGTGGTGTTTTGAATGGACATAGCTTTGAAATTTATGTCTACGAAAACACGTCCGGAAATGAAGACCCGGCTGTGGGCAGTAAGCTGCTTTACAGTGAACGGGTAACAGCAAATACTTTAGATACCTTCCATGAATTTGTGCTGGCTGAACCCGTCCTTTTGGAAGGTCCGGGTGACGTTATCATCGGCGTTGGTGCGTTAGTGTTAAACCCAAGCGGTTATTGGCCTGCGGCGCTTGATATGGACAGCTCTCTCCAACGCAGCTGGATTGGTTGGTGGTCAACACCGTTACCGGCAGATCCCGTGTTACCTCCAGATGAAAGCTGGTCTTTGGTTGATGTCTTCAAACCTGGAAACTGGCTCTTAAGAGCTTATGGCACAACCAGTCAAGGCGGTGATGTGCCCGGCGATATCGTCTGGCTTAGCCTCGACCCAAATGAGTTTCTAGTTGGCAAAGACGGCGGTAAAGCTGAGATAGTCGCTGAATTTGACTCAAAAGAGCTGACTTCTGGTGATTATTTTGGGCGTTTAGGCTTCAATAACCAGAACAAAGACAAGCTTTCCATGCCAGTTCAACTTCGCGTTTTAGGCATGCAACATATCTATTTGCCTCTCATCCAAACTGAGGCAAGTGAATAAACCTAATTGAAACGTGTTTTATGGAGCCCTTTTAGCAGGGCTCCATTTCTTTTAAGGACCCACTAAGTTATAAGGTGTTTTTGAAAGAAACAGACTTTTTTGATATTATCAAATTGAACAAGACCCTAAAAAGGAGTGATTATGAACAACTTTAGCTATTACAATCCCACCCGAATCCTCTTCGGTAAAGGGGTGATATCCAAAATTTCACGCCATATTCCCAAAGACGCAAAGGTGCTTATGCTTTATGGCGGGGGATCGATTAAGAAAAATGGTGTGTATGAACAAGTCATGCAGGCGCTGGATGGCTACACTGTGTTCGAGTTTGGCGGCATTGAAGCCAACCCTGATTATGACACGCTAATGAAAGCCGTCAAAATTGTGCGCGATGAAGGCGTTAGCTTCTTGCTGGCTGTTGGCGGTGGCTCAGTAATTGATGGCACCAAATTCATCGCCCTAGCGGCTCCATTCACCCAAGGCGAACCCTGGGATCTCATCAGCACTGCCGTTGCCCAGGATCTGAACCAAGCTGTTCCTTTTGGCGCGGTGCTCACCCTGCCCGGCACTGGTAGCGAAATGAACTACAACCTGGTCATTTCGCGACGTAAAACCGAGGAAAAACTCTCCATTAAACATGAGAAAGTTTTCCCGCAATTCTCCGTGCTCGACCCTGAAGTGTCTTACAGCCTGCCCGAAAAGCAAGTGCGCAACGGTTTGGTAGACACGTTTATGCACATCATCGAACAATACCTCACCTATCCCATTGGCGCTGTGGTGCAAGACAGACTTTCAGAATCCTTGCTCCAATCTCTCGTCGAAGTTGCCCCACGCGCGATGCTTATGGACCCACCCGACTATGAAGCCCGCGCCAACTTTATGTGGGCGGCTTCCCTGGGTCTCAACACGATCATCGGCCGCGGTGTGCCTCAAGACTGGGCAACCCATATGATTGGCCACGAGCTCACCGCGCTTTATGGTCTGGCGCATGCGGAATCTTTGGCAGTTGTTTTGCCATGGCTGCTTTGGTACAAACGCGAACAAAAAGGCGATAAACTGGTTCAGCTTGGCATGCGCGTTTTTGGGCTTATCTCGGATGACCGCGAGGCACTCATCGACGCCACCATTGACTCTTTGGCTAGCTGGTTCAACGCTTTGGGCATGCCCACCACCCTTACCGCTTATGGCATCGACCCAGACGAAGCCGCCGAAGCTATCCAAAAACGCTTCGACGAACGTGGCTGGGCGCTGGGCGAGCATCAGGACATTCATGGATCCGATGCGGCAAACATCTTAAAGCTCAGCCGTTAGGTTCTGCCTCAAAGACCATAAAAGCCAGCATTAAAAACGCTGGCTTTTTTTATACCCAAAATTGCTTTATAAAGATTTAGCCTTTTATTTCTTACGGAAGAGATTTACAAACAAAGATAAGAGCAACTTCACCGCCATAACAGCATAATAAAACCAGTTGAACAAAAAGAAGCGATCCTTGGCAAAATGTTTGCGATATAACACATAGTATGAACGATGCCATTCCCAAATCGACTTGAAAGGTCGCGCCTTGGAACCGCCCTGCCCACCAAAGTGAATGATAGAGCTTATCGGTAAATACATCACTTTCCAGCCCTTTTGACGGGCACGAATGCAATAGTCGCTATCCTCTTGATAGGCAAAAAAGGTCTCGTCAAAATCGCCCACAGCTTCCCAACACGCACGCCGGATAATCATGCAGGAGCCAGAAACCGCATCAACCTCGGCAATTTCATCCTCATCCAGCCAGGACATCAAATAGCTGTTCAAAGCCCGATTTTCTGGAAAAAGTTTCCCAAGCTTTAAGAAATAACCAAACACCGCAGCTGGTCTGGCATCACCCCGCTTGCATTGGGCTTGAAAACTGCCATCCGCATTAAGCACCTTGGGGATGCTAATTCCAACCTCATCATGTTCATCCAGCCAATCCAATTGCGGACTAAAAACGTCCTCAATCAGCAAAGTGTCTGGATTAAGCAAGACTAAATAATCGCCCTGTGCCGCATTCAAAAGCTTATTAACCGGCTTGGCAAAGCCTTCGTTTTTGTCAAATTTAATCAGGGTCAGATGCGGATAGTCTTGTGAGAGAAATTCAAGCGTGCCATCAGTAGAACCATTGTCAGCAATGATGATTTCATAGCTCATCGGCGGGGCAAAACCTTCAATTGACCTTAAGCAGTTTTTCAACATCTCGCAAGAATTTAAAGTTGGAATGAGGATTGAAAGCCTGGTCATGCCTACGCGGTCTCCGTTTCAAGGTTCACTTTTTTGCTCGCCATGTTGTTTTTGTAATGATAGTTTACTGCGTTGGTGATGTGTGCGCCCAAAAACAGGATGTAGCCCGTCCAATATAACCAAAACAAGAGCACCATCACCGATGCCAATGAGCCATACAAAAGCTCATAATTGGCAAAACCTTTAGCAATTGCCCAAGACAAGAATTTGGTAACCCCTTCCCACAAAAGTGCCGCTACAAGTGCTCCCCAGGCGCGTGCCTGCTTTAGGATCTTTCTGCTGTTTGGCAACCAGGTGTAGCTGATGTAAAACATAGCAAATTTGAGAATCAAGGGGATCAACAGCGACACCCAGCCCCACAGTTTTGTCTGGGTAAAGGGCACACCCCGAATGGCAAAACTAAAAGCCGGTAGCAGTTGGAATAAGGGCTTGAGGCTGACCGAAGCAAGGAACAAGACCAAAACAATGATTATTACCACCAATGCCAATCCACGGTTACGCAAGAAGTTGGAACCGTCGCCATAAGGGAAAGCCCGGTTGACATTGATGACCACCTTGTCGATGACATTGCTCGCAGACCAAATGAGAGATATGGTGGCGATGGCAGTGAGGGCACCACGCACTTTTAGCGCCGCGCCAAGTTGCGCGTCCACAAAGGCAATCGTCTCCGGCACCGGAAAAAGCTCGCCAACCGCGTCAAACAAAGCCGTTCTAACCACATTGATATCCAGGAACAATGAGCCAATCGTCACCACCGCAATCAATGCCGGAAAAATAGAGAATAAGCCATAATATGCCAAAGCCGCTGAAGCTTCTGCTCCACGGGCGTTGCCAAGGTTTGTGAATGCGTGGCGAACAATGCCGGGTATGCCTCGCAAGTTATTATTTAATTTGTGATAAAAGTGCTTTAGGTTTTTCATAAAACGCGCGCTTTTATCTTTATAGCTTTTATCCAGTCGCTCAAGTTTTTCTTTCCATTTTGCCATGCTATGATTATAAGATAAAATAGCGCAGAGGACCTATGGAAACGAAAACAATCAAAAACTATTACCAAGCCCGCGGATTAGCCTGGCCAGGGCAAAAAGATGCGCTGCTTTTTTACCTCTCTGAAGTTGGCGAGTTGGCAGAAGCCTATCTGGCTATTTCGCCAGTCGAACTCAACGAAGAAGAACGCCAATTACTTTCTGATTTCGCCAGCTTGGGTATGCAAGCGGATGAAATCGTCTCTCGCGTAGATGGCTGGGTGCGCAATTTTGACCGCCAGCGCAAAGAAAACATCGCCCACGAGGTTGCAGACTGCAATATGATGCTTTCAGTCTTTATGGAGTCTTTTGAAGGGCGCACACCGGATGACGCGCTTCAAGAAAAGATGGAACTCAAGCTTGGCAAATCCCTTGATACGTTGGCAAGAGATTAAGCAATCATTTAAGTGCCCGGGTAAAACCACGGCTGTTTCAAATGACTATTAAATAAAACAAGGTGCCAGCTTTGACACCTTGTTTTGCTTTTTTTGCCTAAGACTGCAAAAGCTTACTCAAGCGCGTGTCTTGTTACAGATAAGATGACGGTTTGATCTTCCGGTTTGGTATTGTTATTCGTGTCCGGAAGAGGTTCTACCGATTGAAGGGTCAGGTAAGTGTTGCCAGAAAAAACGGTGAAGCGTTTCTGGTCAGGTCCCAGGGAGGCCCCTAAAGAAAGGGTTTCCTCAAAAGGATCCTCACCCACAAAATCAATTTCCAAGACCACGTCAACAAAACCGGCATGAACGCATTGCACATCTTCTGGGCATCGGCTGTCCAAAATATTGAGCAGTTTTACGGCAATGTTTCCCGGCAGATAAACTTCGTTTTCCTTTTCATTCAGCCTTAAGAAAAACTGGCTGTCTAAGGGCGGCTTCTTGATAAATCCGTTCTCACCTTCGATGTCTTGTGGATTCGGCGTGTGTAAATTGGCTCCATTGTCAGAATCCACGTCATCAGGATTTTTTAATGTATCGCACGCGGAAAGCAAAAGCAAAAGAGCAATTAAAAAAAGTGCAAATTTCTTCATCAACAAAATCTCCTAAATTTATCCGTCTTTTAGTGGCTTAAAACCATAACCGAGGGCTTCATTGGCATGACCGATGACCAAAAAAGCATCTGGATCAGCCTCATGCACAATGGCTTTCAAAAGCGAAACCTCAGACCGCGCCAAAACACAATAAAGCACCGGTCGTTCTTCCATAGTATAGCCACCTTTAGCGCTAAGAATGGTTGTTCCCCGCTCCAGCTTGGTAATGATCGCCTGATTAACCACTTCAAGCTCCTTGGTGAATATCATCACAACGCGAATAACACCCACACCTTGCGAAACCGTGTCCACCGCAACGCCACTCAAATAAATAACCACCAGTGCATACAGGGCTTTATCCCAACCCCACACAAAACCCGCAGCAATCACGACCAAGGCGTCCGTAATCATATACGCGGTTGAGAGTGACATACCCCAACGTTTATTGAGCACTTTCCCAAGAATGTCTGTGCCCCCGCTGGTGCCTTTGCCGAGGTAAACCACGCCCATACCCACACCAAACAGCACCCCACCAAAAAGGGTGTTCAGCAAAATGTCGCTGGAAATGGGATCAACCCCGCTAAACTTTATCAAAAGGTCAGTAATCAATGAGGTTGCCACAATTGCCCAAATCGTGCGAATGACAAAGCGCGGACCGCCCAAATATCGCCAGCCAATCAAAAACAAGGGAATGTTGCCTAATAAGGTCACCAAACCAATAGGCGTGTGAATGAAATGGTACAGTATTTGAGCCACACCAGTTACGCCACCCACCACCAGGTCGGTTGGCACTAAAAACAAGCGCAATGCCACCGCTTGAACCGCCGCGCCACCCAGGATGATGAGTAAGTCTTTTACCAGCTCCCATCCCAGGTCAAGGCTTTTGATAAATGTGTTGAATTTCTTTTTCATCGTGGCTCTATTTTAGTGGTTTTAGTCTTCCAGTGGGTTAAAACCTTCACCAAGGGCTTCGTTGGCATGACCCACAACCATAAAAGCCTTGGGATCAGCCCTTTGCACAATTTCTTTAAGTAATGCCACTTCTGAACGCATCACCACGCAGAACAAAATGTTGCGCTCTTCTTTGGTGTAGCCACCCTTGGCGGGAATAATGGTGGAGCTGCGATTCAGTTCTTCTACAATTGCACTGGCAACGGCTTCATAGTTTTCGGTTACGATCATCGCCTGACGCACCACATCAATACCTTGCAGGGTCATATCCACTGCCACTCCAGAAACATAGATCAAAATAAGACCATAAAGCGCTTTTTCCCAGTCGAACAGAATACCTGCCAAAAACACACTAATCGTGTCTGTGACCATATAAATGGTTGAAACCGACGTGCCAAAGCGTTTGTTCAAAATGCGGGCAATGATGTCTGTGCCCCCACTCGTGCCACGCCCAAGGTAGACCAAGCCCAAACCCACACCAACCAAAACACCACCAAATAACGTGTTCAGTAATGCTGATTCAGTGAGATGCATGCCTTTTGTTGCCGGGAGCGTTGTGAGCAGGTCAATTAAGACCGAAGAAACCACAATGGCGATAACGGTGCGAATGGCAAAACGGAACCCGCCTAAATGTTTCCAACCTATAACAAACAAAGGGATGTTAAAGACCAACGCAATCAAACCAACAGGAATGTTGAATTGATAGTAAATAATTTGCGCTAAACCAAAAACGCCACCGCTCACCAGGGATCCAGGCAAGGTAAAGAGCCAGGTTCCCACAGCCTGAAGTAAAGCGCCGGCAAGGACCAGGATATAATCTTTTACATCACGCCAAGTCAATTTAAATTTTTTCTTTGTTTTTTGTGTTACCAGAACCTTGCTTTCCACTTCCATGCCTCACACATCCAATAATCGTGCTAATCTTAGCATAAGCCGAACAGTTTGGCTATTTACTCATGTATGGAAAGCTCAGCAGATTGGTAAAATCTGGGTCATAATGCAAAACAAAAATGGTTTGCCATGCACTCCAGCGATTATGTTTATCCTGGCTTCGCACTCGCAGATAATATGGCACACCTTTTGGAATGGGGTTCGGATCAAAATGCAAAAGGTTTGAACTCGTGTTTTGATTAACACCATTGGGATTGGTACCCCAATAGTATTGATAGGTTTCAGTAGGATGCAAACCTATTCCGGCATCATAACCCGCAGACATCACAAAATTGGCATCATTACAAATGGCTTGCGGAATACCATTAACCAGCCCATTACAACCATGGCTTTTGACTGCTGGATTTAAGGGTGGCAAGTTGTCCACATAAAAGCTGATTGTTTTCACTTCAGATTGAAGCCCAGCATTATTGATAGCGTAAAAGCTCACCTTCACCAATCCAGTCCCATTGACCCCAAAAGGTTGATAGGCCTTCCAATCACCGTCATCAATTCTTCGATAAACCGCCTTAATACCACTTCCATAATCATAGGCGTTTATGAACACGTTAACTTGCGATTTGTACCAAGGCGAAATGCCAATATCACCGCTTAAAGAAGCTGAAACATTCGGTTTTGAAGGTGGCAGATTGCTTAGTGCCATTACTGGGCCATCAGCTACATTTGGATCAATATTAAGCGTTACGCCACCCCAGGTCTCTTTTTTGGGACCTGAGTATTGTCTTAAACGCTGTTGGGAAGTCCAGTAACCATTGGGTAAATGTCGCAAATTATATGGCGATGCATAAGCGTTGTAACCAGGGTCAGAAGACCATTCAGCAATCCAAACCGCAGGAACGGCAGGTGAAATATCAAATAATCTTGCCTTATTAAGGTTACTTGAAGAAGCATACAAACCGGCTTTGATGCCTAATTCATTCATCCGGGTCGTCCAGCCACGCACATAAGCTCTGCTGGCCGCTACACAAGCGGTGTTTGAGGTGCTAAAGAATTCCAAATCCAGGTAAACGATGCCCCCTTTGCCGTTACTATCCAAAAGCCCAAATTCCTGCATGCGGGCTTTTGCCTGGTTAGCATTATCAACCCCATAATTGTAAGCTTCATCGACATCATAAGGGAAAAGACGCTTAAAACCCGTGCAGGGTGGCTGATGCCCAACCCAGGTGGGAACCAATCGCCAGCCTTGGCGGGCAATCTCTGTGATGTATTCCTTGTTTAGGCTGGTGTTGGAACATAAGCGAGAAATCCCACCAATATAGAGGTTTACACCACGATAAGGGCTATTACTAAACCAATTACTCAGCTGGGCAAGTGTTGGGATGTTACATGCGTCAAAGAAATGACCTTGATAAATACCCACTTGTCCGGTGTGAAGTTGATTTTCATTAAAAGTATTGAAATCAGATTCCAGTTTAAAACTTCTCGTAGGATAAGCGCTTTGCGAAGGCAGAGGAATGGCTTGCCAGGTTTTGCCACCGTTTTGGGTAGACTTTAGTTCCCGGGTGTAACGGCAGGCGAGCCCATCTTTACCCTCTTGGCAGTTGCCTCCTTCAAATAATGCCCATCCCTGGGACTTATTTATAAAACTGATCGAATCAAAGTTAAGTTGCAAGGAATCAATCTCAACTTCCTTAGCCGAGCGCTTTTGGGCTTCATCAGCAGTGTGCTTAATCTGTGTGAAAGCTCCTTGCAGGCTAAAATCAGGCAACACATTTTCTGAATAATAAAAACCTGCTTGCCGGCTTCCATCCTCAAATTGAAGCTCCATCGGCAGCAGTAAGCCACCCTCTTTGAGCATTACAGGCAATTTAATATTAAACACACCCTGTTCGAGTGGCTCACCTGGTAAAACATAATCCTGCCAGGTCTTGCCTCCGTTGGTGGTGTAATAAAATTGGCTAGTCTCACCCGGGCTATACATAAAACCAATTTTGGAATCGATAAAAACAAAGCGCTCTCCAGCTGGGCTTGGCATAGCCGTCCAATGAACGCCACCGTTTTTGGTGTGCAAAAGCACCCCTTGACTAAAGTTGATCCCACTGGCGCGTTTTGCCAACAGCCAGCCCTCATCTGGGCTAAGCCACTGCATATAAAGCTCAGAGATGGGTCCGGCGTGGTTTTCCAAAAGCACAAATTGCAGATTGCTTTCAATTTCTTGCCAGTCTTTGCCATAGGTCTTTGTTTTTAAGACCTTTGCCAAAACCGTTTCGTCATAAAGGCTTACCGAAAGGATTAAGCCTTGTCCATCCTGGTGAATGGCAACCTTTTTATGCGCTTCAAGAGCAATTTTTGGGCTGATATCCTTCCAGGTTTGCCCTTGGTTCTCACTAAGGTAAAGCCTGCCCTCCAGGCTAAGCCAGGCGCGTTGCGAATCAATGAGCTCAAATTCAAACGGCGCGCTCGAATCTGCTTGGTCCATCGTTTGGGCTTTTAGCGAGTGCTCAGCAGCGTATAGAGGCTGACTGATGACCGGCATGGTTTGAAAACCGGTTACAAAAACCAACAGCAAACTTAAAAGAGCAAGGATTAATGGTGTTTTCTTCTTCATTGTATTCTCACAGACAAGCGTCATAAATCACGTTAAATTAAAAACGCTCAACGGATAGGATGCAATATCCATGCCCCATAACAATAAAACAAAGGGCTTAAATTAATCTTACCAAAAAAATAAAAACTCATTTTTTAGCCTCTTGCGGTTTTTTTCTACATCAAAGCAAAATGTATCTGCTGCAAGGCTGGATTTTTGCTTGACAGTGAACATATGTTCTGATAACATTGAAAAAGATAGAACAGTTTAGCCATCAACAGGATCGAGAGGCAATATGGCAAGGAAAGCAAAGGGTCTCGGCCCACGACATCATAAAATTCTTAAGTTCCTTGAAACCACCCTTCAAGAGCAAGGACTTCCGCCAACCATCCGCGAAATCGGCGACAACACCCAAATCTCCTCCACTTCAGTGGTCAATTATTACCTTGAACAACTTGAAGCTGAGGGTTATATCGAGCGCCGGTCTGGCGTCTCACGGGGCATTATTCTTCTCAAAAATGCTGCCGGAAAGCTGATAGAAGATTTTGGACGAGCGGTTGATAACGCCGTGCAAACTGTCTTAATTCCCCTATTGGGTAACATTGTTGCCGGCGAGCCAATGCCCGTGCCCGCCTCTGACTTTAGCTACTATGACCCCGAGTCTGGCATCGATATCGCCCGTAGCCTGCTCCCAGCACATGAGGCAGAAGACCAGCTCTATGCTTTGCGCGTGCATGGCGACTCGATGATTGACGCCATGATCAACGACGGCGATATTGTGGTCATGAAAAAAACAAACCAGGCTAAAAACGGTGAGATGGTGGCCATCTGGCTAAACGATCGCGATGAGACCACGCTTAAATACTTCTACCGCGAAAATGGGCACGTGCGCCTGCAACCCGCAAACCCAACCATGGACGCCATCATCATTGACGACCCACGCATCGTTGAAGTGCAAGGTAAGGTTGTGCTGGTCATCAGACAACTTTCGGAGAACTAGATCTTATCCAAGTTCGCTAAACACAGCTTGAAATAACCCGAGCCAAAGGACTAAAGCATCGGTGACATTGCCATAGCTGCTTTGTTTTCAGGCAAACCTAATGCTAAGCTCAAACACAAAAAAAGACCCCGATTGCTCAGGGTCTCCTTTTTCATCAGTTTCTGTAAAACAGACTGCTTATGCAAGCACAACTTCGGCGCCGGCGGCTTCGAGTTTGGCTTTGGCGTCGTTAGCAACGTCTTTACCAACAGCTTCGAGCACTTTGGCGTCAGCAGTTTCGGCCATGTTTTTGGCTTCAACCAAACCGAGGGAAGTGAGCTGGCGGATAACCTTGATGACTTCGATTTTCTTGGGGCCTGGGCCTTTGATGACGACGTCAAATTCGGTCTTTTCTTCAGTTTCTTCCTCAGCGGCGGCGGCAGCGGGGCCAGCAGCAACTGCAGCAACGGGAGCGGCGGCGGAAACGCCCCACTTCTCTTCCAACATTTTAACCAATTCAGCAGCTTCGAGAACTGACAATGCGCTCAGTTGCTCAACAATTTTTTCCATATCAGCCATTTTTATTTCTCCTATTTTTTTAGCTTTAATTATTTCTTTTCATTCTCGTTTTATACGAGCTTAATTTTTCAAAAACTTTCCTTATTTACAAACCTATGCAGCCGCGCCTTGTTTCTCGCTGTTGGCTTTGATGACCGCAGCCAAACCACGAGCAGGCTCTGCAAGGGTGCGTACCAATTTGCTGGCAGGAGCCAACAGGGTACCCAACAGGGTTGCGCGCATCACAGGCAATGTGGGCAGATCTGCCAATGCCTTAACTTGTTGTACACTGAGGTTCGCCTTATCAAGGTAACCACTGCGCAACTTGAAGGTGTCACGGCCTTTCAAAAGTTCGGTCAGGGCTTTTGCCACTGAAGGAGCATCTTCGAATGCAAACACAACCACGTTATTGCCTTCCCAGAAGTTTTCATCGTAGCTATAACCTTTTTCATCCAAAACGCGTTTGAAGAGTCGGTTTTTAACTACATGCAGGGTGCCATCGTTTTCACGAAGTTTGGCACGGGCTTCATTCACAGTAGGCATACGCATTTTGCTGTATTCAAGCACAAACACGCCTTTGCTTTTGTCAATCCATTCACTATACTGGGCGACAATTTGCTCTTTTTCTTGTTTAGTAAACGCCAATCTTACGTTCCTCCTTCCATCCAAAATAAAAAATCTCTTTCCGTTTAGACCCACGTTAAGAGATTCAAGAATTTTGTTCCAGAATGGTTTTTCATTCGAACCTCCACCTCGGCGGGACATTAAGCCGTAAACGGCACCAGCTTTCTTTAGCAGAGCTAATATTCAATTGTTCAGGTGGGTAGTATACCACAATTGTGGAAAGTCTACCCACCCATTTTTAACTTTTTTTAAACTTGCGAGGTCTTCATTGCAGCAGCGCTGGCAATGTCGATTTTCACACCAGGACCCATGGTAGAAGCCAGGGCGATCTTGCGCACGAACGTGCCTTTGGCGCCTGCAGGTCGGGCACGGATAACCGCATTCATCAATGCTGCCATGTTGTCATACAGGGCATCAATGCTGAAGGAAACTTTCCCGATGGGCACGTGAATGTTGGCAGATTTATCCAAGCGGAATTCCACACGACCAGCCTTAGCCAAGCGAATGGCTTCAGCGATGTCTTCGGGTTGCACAACGGTGCCGGCTTTGGGGTTAGGCATCAGGTTGCGAGGGCCCAAAACACGACCCAAACGACCCACTTTACCCATCATATCCATGGTACCCACAGCGACGTCAAAATCGGTGTAGCCACCCTGAATGCGAGCCAGGTCTTCATCAGTTTCTGCAACAAATTCTGCGCCAGCTTCGCGTGCCGCAGCGGCAGCTTCGCCCTGCGCAAACACCAACACGCGCACGTCCTTACCCAAACCGTGGGGTAAAACGACGGTATCGCGAATTTGCTGGTCTGCCTGACGGGGATCTAAACCAGTGCGAAAGTGCACTTCAACGGTCTCATCAAATTTAGCAAATGCCAATTCCTTGACCAATTCCAGCCCTTCTCGGGGCGCGTAGGCTTTTTCAGCCTCAATCTTTTTTACTGCGTTTATAAAATTTTTGCCTTTTTTAGACATGAATACTCCTCGGTGGTCCAAACGGGCGTTTTCACCCTCCCACACTGACTAAACTAATCTTACTTGTCAACTACCGTGATACCCATGTTGCGGGCAGTACCTTCAAGTTGCTTGATCGCGGCTTCGATATCGTTCGCGTTCATATCCTTGAATTTCACATCAGCTATTTCTTTAAGTTGCGCGCGGGTAACCTTGCCAACCTTATCGCTTTGCGGGGTTGCGGAACCTTTGTCGATGCCAGCAGCTTTCTTGAGCAAGATAGCCGCGGGTGGAGACTTCAGTTCGAAGCGGAAGGATCCATCAGCGAAGATGGTGATATCGGCAGGAATGATTTCACCCATGCGATTGGACGTGCGGGCGTTGTAGTCTTTACAGAACGCCATGATGTTTACGCCATGAGGCGCGAGCGCCGGACCGATTGGGGGCGCTGGGTTGGCCTTGCCGGCCTGGATTTGTAGTCTAACTACTGCTTTTACTTTCTTTGCCACTTAATAACTCCTTTGTGGTGCAAGCGGGTTTTAACCCTCCCACGTAATTCCGGAAATTTCCGGTTTATGCCTTTTCTACCTGCAGAAAATCAAGTTCCACAGGGGTTTCACGCCCAAAGAAGTTCACCATCACGCGAATCTTTGAACGTTCCATATCAATTTCGTCAACGGTGCCTCTAAAGTCATTGAAAGGACCGTCAATAATGCGCACACGATCACCCGCTTTATAAGTCACCTTATATGTTGGGGCTTCGCTTTCCATACGGCGCATAATTTGGGCAACCTCGTCGTCACGCAGTGGGGTAGGCTCATCACCCATACCCACAAAACCGGTTACGCCGGGGGTGTTGCGCACCACAAACCAAGATTCCTCTGAGAGGATCATCTCCACCAGCACATAGCCGGGGAAGACATGGCGTTCAACGGTGCGTCGTTTGCCATCGCGCACTTCAATCTCTTCCTGGGTTGGGATAACCACGTCAAAGATTTTATCTTTCATGCCCATGGTTTCAACGCGCTGTTCGAGATTCTTGCGCACTTTATTTTCATAGCCAGAATAGCAATGAATAACGTACCAGTGACGTTCTTCATCATGCTTTGCCTTGGCGTCGCTTTTGGCTGCGTCGATGTGCCCTTCGGTTAAAGCTTGGTCATCGCTAACCATGGGATCCTCGTTTTCTAAAGCCATTTCCTACTCGCGTTTCTCGATTATCCGATTAACAAACCTACCAAGCGAGCAAAGACAAAGTCTAACAAACCGAGGATTGCCGCCATGATAACGGTAACAATCAAAACAACACGTGTTAGTGCCAATGCTTCTTTCCAGGTTGGCCAAGTGACCTTGCGCAACTCACCAATCGTTTCGCGCCACCAGCGTCTGAGTTTTTGAAAAATATTCGGCTTACCGTCAGATTTTGCCATTGCTATTCTCCTCTAGAGTTCAACGCCGTAGTTTCTACGGCGTCAAATCAATATCCACAGGTCAGGAAGGACTCGAACCCTCAGCCCCCGCTTTTGGAGAGCGGTGCTCTGCCAATTGAGCTACTGACCTAAGCGCTTTCCCTAAAGAAAGCTATTTCACCTCGCGATGAAGTGTATGCGCGCGACATCGGCGACAGAACTTGTTCAGTTCCAGGCGGCCGGGGTCATTGCGGCGGTTCTTGACTGTGGTGTAATTTCGCTCTCGGCAGTCAGTGCATGCCAAGTGAATCACCGGTCGAACGTCTTTACCTTTTTTTGCCATCTTATTCTAACATGGCTGCCCACAGGAGGCAGCCATGTTTCCTCCGTCTAATTTCTATTACTAAGCAAGGATCTTGGTGATCTTGCCGGCGCCAACGGTGAGGCCACCTTCGCGGATAGCGAATTCGGAGCCTTCTTCGAGGGCAACTTTTTCCATCAACTTAACACGCAGTTTATCAACTGTGTCACCGGGCAGAACCATTTCCACGCCTTCGGGCAGGGTAACGTCGCCGGTTACGTCGGTGGTGTTGATGAAGAATTGAGGTCGATAGCCGCTGAAGAACGCGCTGTGGCGTCCACCTTCGTCCTTGGTCAGGATGTAGGTGCTGGCTTCAAACTCAGTGTGGGGGGTAATGGAACCTGGTTTACAGAGAACCATACCGCGCTCAACCTGGTCACGATCGATACCGCGCAGGAGGATACCCGCGTTGTCACCAGCGTTACCGGTGTCGAGCAGTTTGTGGAACATTTCGATACCAGTGGCAACGGTGGAGAGGGGTTTGTCCATCAAGCCAACAATTTCGACGGGGTCATTGAGTTTCAATTGACCGCGTTCGATACGACCAGTAACAACAGTACCGCGACCTTTGATGCTGAAGACGTCTTCAATGGGCATCAAGAAGGGTTTGTCAAGCTCGCGAACAGGCTCGGGGAAGAAATCGTCCACTGCCTGCATCAGTTCTTTGATGGGCTGATACTCGGGAGCATCAGGATCGGTGGAGGTGCTTTCGAGAGCAACCAAAGCGGAACCTTTGATGATGGGGGTATCATCGCCGGGGAAGCCGTTTTCGGAAAGCAGCTCGCGAATTTCCATCTCAACCAGCTCGAGCAGTTCGGGGTCATCCATTTGGTCAGTTTTGTTCAAGAAGACCAAAATGGAAGGAACCTCAACCTGGCGTGCCAAAAGGACGTGCTCTGCGGTTTGGGGCATGGGGCCATCAGGAGCGCTGACGACCAAAATCGCGCCGTCAACCTGCGCAGCACCGGTGATCATGTTCTTGATATAGTCACGGTGACCGGGCATGTCCACATGGGCATAGTGGCGGTTTGCGGTTTCGTATTCAACATGCGAAATGTTGATGGTAATACCACGCTTCTTTTCTTCAGGAGCGTTGTCAATTTGGTCATAAGCACGGAAGGAGCCATGACCTTGCATAGCCAAGACCTTGGTGATTGCCGCAGTCAGGGTGGTTTTACCATGGTCAACGTGACCCATGGTACCAATGTTCATATGAGGTTTGGTGCGTTCAAACTTTTGTTTCGCCATCTTTTCTCCTTAGATAATGACTTTATTCTCAATTATTCGGCAAAAGCCCCCAATCGGAGTCGAACCGATGACCTCATTCTTACCAAGAATGCGCTCTACCTACTGAGCTATGAGGGCAGCCGTACAAATCTGACACTCTCGTATCAGACAGTGGACGGTGAAGGATTCGAACCTCCGAAGGCCTTTGCCAGCTGATTTACAGTCAGCCCCCGTTGTCCACTTGGGTAACCGTCCATTATTTATTTCGGGGCGCCAGTTCTTGCCCGTTTGAGATTACGCCCGACCCCTAAGCGGTCCGGCGCAATCGCGAATGTGCAACGAAGCCGACGATGAGAATCGAACTCATAACCTACCACTTACAAGGCGGTTGCTCTACCATTGAGCTACGCCGGCGCCCTTTTTGATCCTTGTTAAACTGCTAGCCACAGACTAAAAAGTATACCAAAATCTGCAAGCTTTCGCAAGGCTGATTTCTAAATCAGTCTTAATGCGCAAGTGATGAGTCTATCAGAACTGCCCCCGTACGTCAAGCAATTGAATGGGTTCAATACATGTGAGACAGTATTGGTATCAACTCCAGGTGATATCT
>ENA-UOOH01000203-UOOH01000203.1-fermentation-metagenome-genome-assembly--contig:-NODE-203-length-70901-cov-74.506888_pt1 | contig 70901 bp, 61 predicted proteins | sample MGYA00245778_ERZ724025 | MGnify/ENA primary metagenome ERZ724025 (study PRJEB28704, sample SAMN03018313) | fermentation metagenome | biome: anthropogenic terrestrial biome; feature: soil; material... | reverse complement strand
AATCAGAACCACCCGCATAGCGGGTGGTTTGCTCCAGGGCTGAAAGCCCAGATCCCTAGCCAGCACCTCAAGGTGCTGGCTTTCTCTTCGTTCAAGCCTTTTTGCAGTCGTCTCTCTCGCCACCCCTCAAGGGGTAATCCCACTTCCTTCAGCTGAACGGGTCTTTGTATTCCTTCACACTCAATCGATCCATCGCTTGATCTCTCTGTTCTTGCTCTGCTATATACTTCCGGATCGTCTCTTCATTCAGCCCTACTGTGCTCACCTAGTATCCCTCGCTCCAGAAGTGCCGGTGTACTTCAGGTTCGCATGCCTCTCAAAGATCATTAGCGCACTCTTCCCTTTCAAGTACCCCATCACACTCGATACACTGTATTTCGGCGGTATGCTTACCAACAGATGCACATGATCGGGCATCAGGTGCCCCTCATGTATCTCCACTCCTTTATATTGACACAGCGTTCGTATAATCTCTCCCACATCTTTCCTTATTTGATTGTAGATCACTTTTCGCCTATACTTCGGGGAGAACACTATGTGATATTTGCACATCCACCTAGTGTGTGCTAGATTATCGCTTTTGTTTGCCATACAATTCACCTTTCCTTACTAGTTTGTGGCTTGAACACTCACATTCTATCGGAAAGGTGAATTGGTTTGGGTCTAACCCCTTGTCCCCACCCGCATAGCGGGTGGTTTTTTGTCTCGAACGCTTTGCGTTCTCAACTGCCTAAAGGCACAATAGAAAGGGCGGGTTTGGAACCCGCCCTTATTAACAGAAATTGATTGAAAACGAGAGAATCTATTTTTCCAGTAATTCCCGGCATTTCTGCAATACATTCTCTACTGTGAAGCCGAATTCGACCGCCAATCGCTCAGCTGGTGCACTGGCGCCAAAATGGTCCATGGTGATCATGGCGCCCTCAGGTCCCACCCAGCGGTACCAACCGAAGCTTGTGCCGGCTTCCACCACCAGGCGTGCCTTTACGTTGGGAAGCATAACCAAATCCTGGTATTCTTTGGATTGCGTTTCAAATAGCTCCAGGCTGGGGAAAGAGATCAACCGCACGCTCACGCCTTCCTCTGCCAGGATCTGCCCGGCTTTGACGATCAGATCCACCTCAGACCCGCTTGCCATCAAAACCAATTCAGCAGGTCTATCTCCCAAATCTGCCAATACATAAGCGCCTTTGTGGAGTCCTTTGGCACTGGCAAACTTTTCCCGGTCAAGCGTTGGTATTGCCTGGCGTGAGAGGGCTAAAATTGTCGGTCCATCGCTCCTTGTAATGGCACTCCTCCAGGCTTCCGCAGTTTCATTTGCATCGGCAGGACGCAAGGTAATCACATTAGGCATTGCCCGAAACGAGTTCAGATGCTCCACTGGCTGATGGGTGGGACCATCCTCTCCGACCATGAAACTGTCGTGGGAAAAAACCCAGGTATTGCCAATCTGCGAGAGCGCTGCCAGGCGTAATGCTGGTCGCAAATAATCTGAGAAAACAAAGAAAGTCGCTACAAAAGAGTGTAATCCGCCATGCTGGCTGAGACCATTATTGATCGCTCCCATGGCATGCTCGCGGATACCAAAATTGATATTCCTTCCTGTGTAATTATTTTTTTGAAAGCTTCCCAAACCCTTAAGCTCAACAGAGTTGGAGCCAGACAAGTCAGCCGAACCGCCAATCAACTCTGGCAAGACCATTGCCAGGGCGTTCAAGACCTTGCCTGATGCAGCGCGGGTAGCGATTCCTTTGGTATCAGCAGGGAAAGTCGGGATGGCATCCTGCCAATTTTGTGGCAGGTCACCCTTCATTACACGTTCAAATTTGCAGGCTTTTTCAGGCTCAGCGGCTCGGTATTGATCAAAGATTTGCTTCCAGGTGGCTTCTTCCTGCCTACCCCTGGTCAGTGCTTCGCGGTAATGAGCCAGCACTTCATCACTCACATAGAATTTTGGTTCCACCGGGTAACCCAGGGCTTTTTTGGCTCCGCTCAGTTCCTCTTCACTCGGTATGCCCGAATGGGCGGCCGATTTGTCAGCCCAGGTAGGGAAGCCATAACCGATTGTGGTCTTGCAGATGATGAATGAAGGCCGTGGATCAGCTTTAGCAGCCTGTATTGCCTGGTCAACTTCATGAACATTATTGCCATCTTTCACACGCAAAACCTGCCAGCCATAAGCTTCATAGCGCTTGGCGCGATCTTCTGTGAAAGTTATGTCTGTTCTGCCATCGATGGTGACGTTATTATCGTCATAGAAGCAGATCAATTTGCCCAAACCCAGATGACCTGCCAAGGACGACGCTTCGGAGGTCACGCCTTCCATCAGATCACCATCGCTGGCAATCACATAAGTGTAATGATCCACAATTTTATGGTTGTCTGTATTATAGGTTGCCGCCAAATGTGCCTCGGCTATCGCCATACCGACTGCCGTTGCCAACCCTTGGCCAAGTGGTCCGGTGGTGGTTTCGACCCCGGGGGTATGTCTATATTCAGGATGTCCAGGCGTCAGGCTGCCATATTGTCTGAACGACTTCAATTGCTCCATGGTCATATCTTTGTAGCCGGTAAGGTAAAAGAGGCTGTAAAGCAGCATAGAACCGTGCCCTGCGGAAAGGACAAATCGATCGCGGTCCACCCATTTGGGATTCGCCGGGTTATAGTGCAGGTGTTTGGTAAAGAGCGTATAAGCAATCGCGGCTGTACCCATTGGAAGGCCAGGATGCCCTGAATTCGCCTTCTGAACCGCGTCCGCACTCAGAAATCGAATCGTGTTAATCGCATCTTCTTGAAATGGGGTATTTGCCTGCATAATCGCCTCCGATAAAATAGATCTAAGTCGCACTCATTGTACTTGAATTTTCTGCTGAAATTTTTAAAAACTACTTGACGGAAAGGTATGAATAACATCTCAAGAAATTAACAAGGCGGGCCCTTTAGCCCGCCTGTATAATCAAAAAAATTCCAATTTTGACTAGCTGCGTTTATCTACTTCATTCTTGACATAGGCGATTATTTCTGCCTCGGTGTTGAGGCTTTGGGCTTTCTTGGCGATATCTTCCGCCTCTTCAAGGGTAAAGAGTGACAGGGTGCGTTTGACACGACCAATATTGGCAGCATTCATGCTGAATTTGCGCAAGCCCAATCCGAACATCACCAACGCACTCAGGTGATCGCCTGCCAATTCACCGCATACCGAAATGGGTTTGCCAGCCTTATTAAATTCAGCAAATATCCGCCCTAAAATGCGGAACATGGACGGCGACATGCTTTGGAAGTAATCGGTGATAGCCGGGTTCATCCGGTCTACTGCATGCAGGTACTGGGTCAGGTCATTGGTGCCGACGCTGGCAAAGTCAACCTCTTGAGCTGCCATGTCAGCAATCATGGCAATTGACGGGATCTCGATCATGATCCCGATGTTGATCTTTTCATCAAATGCGACCCCTTGCATCCTCAGCTCTGCCTTGGCTTCATCAACGGCCGCCCTGGCTGCCCGGATGTCATCCATTGTGCCAACCATCGGGAACATGATCTGCAAAGGACCAAAAGCAGAAGCACGTAAGGCTGCTCTCAATTGTGTTTTGAACATTTCAGGGTGGTCCAGGCAAAAACGCAGCGCCCGGTTGCCCAGGAAGGGGTTATCCTCTTTGGGCATGGTCATGTATCGCAGGGTTTTATCGCCGCCAATATCAAGAGTGCGTAAAGTGACCGGATTGCCCATGGCATTCGCCAGAACCTTCTTGTAGGCATCGAATTGCTCCTGTTCAGTCGGCAGGTGATCGCTGTTCATGTACAGGAATTCGGTGCGGAACAATCCCACAAAATCAGCATACTTAAAACTTTCATCAGGGTCAGTGCCACCAATGTTAAGCCCAATGCTATATCGTTCTCCGCTGGCAACCAATGGGAGTCTGTCCAGGTATTGACCTGTCTCGCGTTCCTCTTTAATGTACTCGACCAACTTTTCCTGGTATTCCTTGATGGTTTCTTTTTCAGGTTCCAGCAACACCTTCCCTGCCAGAGCATCCAGGATAACGCTGTCCCCGTTGCTCACGATTTTGGTCGCATCAGTTACCCCAAGAATGGCTGGGATTTTATAGCTTCGGGCAAGAATGGCAGTGTGCGAGGTGGCTCCGCCAACTTCAGTGAAGATGCCCAGCACATGCTCGCGATCCATCGTCGCTGTATCACTGGGCAGCAAGTCGTGGGCGACCACAATCACGCTCTCGCGCAAGTTGGAAAGATTGCTTTCTTTTTCTCCCTTTAGAATACGCAAAACGCGGTTGCGCACGTCGCGCAGGTCGGCAGCACGGGCAGCGATCAGTGGGTCCTGGGCCTTTTCCAGGAGGTTGGCAAAACCGGTATAAATCTGGTCAACCGCATAATCTGGCATGGTGCGGTTTTCATAGATCATCTCTTTTACGCCTTCCGCAACCTCTTCATCCTTGAGGATTTCGACATGCGCTGTGAAAATCTTTGCCTTTTCAGGGGATTCTTCCGACATCGAATCGATGATGCTGTTCAATTCGTTCTCAGCAGAGTAGACAGCGTCCTGATATTTCTCGAAGAACTCATCTTCTTTGCCTGCCTCGAAATAAGATTCGTGGACATCGGCTTTGAAAGCTTTATAGATATACGCCTTTCCCAGGGCAATGCCCCTTGAAACCGGATTCCCTTTTAAGATCCTCATTCCTTCTCCTTTCATAGTCCCCTTAATGAACGCGAACGGCCCGTTTTGTTTCAACTAATCTTCGCCAAATTTTGATTCAACCAGGGCGAACAACTTATCGACCGCTTCCACCTCATCGGGACCATCAGCAGCAATTTCGATCGGAGTGCCCACCGATAGACCCTGGGCTAAAATTTTAATGATCGATTTGGCATTCGCCGGTTGTGCAGCTTCGTCATCCAGGCGCTGAACGGTAACTTTGCATTCAAACTGTTTCGCCATGGCAACGAATTCTGAAGCAGGGCGGGCATGAAGACCGGATGCATTTTTCAATTCTATCTTTTTGGAATACATAATCTCTCCTTTGATGGCAATATCTACTACGGTGATCCTCAAGCCTTCGGTAAGAAATCTTCCTTTAAAAACTTGAGAAACCTGTGATTAAAATAAAACCGAGATTGAAAATATCAACCTTGCTCAATTCTACCGAATTGTGACAAACTGTGTGAATAAATTTTAATTTATTTTCCAGGCGTCCCCTGAAAAGAAGCTACTTATTAGCGAGTTTATTTCGCAGGCGGGCAACCTGTTCGCTGTCTGCTCGACGCGACATGCGAAAATGCCGAACCACAGCTGCAGGATCTTTGAAGATCAGGCGCGGACCAGCAAAACGCATTACTTCACGCACCCGCTCGCGATAGGTTGCCTGATAGCAGTGTACCGGGCAGCGCGCGCAAACTGGTTTGTCTGGCAGGAACATGCAGCGGCTCACCCGCTCATGGGCGTAATCAAGCAGCTCCTGGCATTGGGGGCAAAGACCAGCGCTTTTCCTGTGCTTTGAGCGGCAATAAATGCGGGTCATGCTTGCAATGGTATCTTGTTCTTGCTGAACGAACTCGGGATCAACTGGGCTTTTCATAACCCCCAGATTGTAAACCAAATCAGGTTTACTGGTCAATCGTGCCAAAAAAAATAGTCTATGCTGCTCGAACTGGAATGTTTCGTCAATAATTACCCAAATGCGCACGAAATCTACATTTTCGTGCGCATCTCATATTCAGGGGCGATTAAATTGTTTCCAGGTAGCGCATAATTTCCCAATCTGTCACATTCCTGCGATACTCGTTGATTTCAGCTTCCCGGGAAGCCACAAAAGTCTCATATAGGTTGTCTCCAAGTGATTTACTCATCAGCGGATCAGCCTTGAACTCAATCAGAGCATCTTCTAGCGAACCAGGCAGAGCACCTACCATCAACTTTTCGCGTTCCTGCTCATCCAGCTCATAAAGATTGATATTGTTAACTGGTTCAGGGCAAGTGATGGATCGGTCATCTACAGCTTCCAGGGCTGCTTCCAGCATGACTGTGAATGCCAGGTAAGGATTGGCAGATGGATCCGGGCAACGCAGCTCGATCCTAACTGCTTTTTTGTTACCATTGTTGACTTGGGGAACCCGTATCAACGCTGAACGGTTTACCTGTGCCCAGGCGATATAGACAGGCGCTTCATAACCTGGCACCAGGCGCTTGTATGAGTTGATGGTCGGTGCCAGCACTGTCGAAAGCGCTCGCGCGTGCTTTAGCTGACCGGCGATAAATTGTTTTGCCAATACAGACAAGTGCATGGGATCAGACCTGTCAAAAAACAGGTTGTTACCATCCTTGTCATAAACAGACTGATGGCAATGCATCCCTGAACCAGCAGCTCCATAGATAGGCTTAGGCATAAAAGAGGCGATCACCCCGTGCCGTCCTGCAATTGCTTTGACCGCAGATTTGAATGTCTGAACATTATCTGCGGTTTTCAGCGCGTCATCAAACTGGAAGTCTATCTCATGTTGTCCGAGTCCAGACTCGTGATGCCCAACTTCGACCTTCAATCCCATCATATGCAAGGTGGAGATAATTTCGGTTCGGATCGTGACAGCCTGATCGTTTGCTGAAAAATCAAAATAACTGCCAACATCATAGGGTACAGGACGTGTTTTTTCAACGCCATTCCTTAAAAACAGGTAAAACTCTGGCTCCGGACCGATATTATATGTCCAGCCGCGTTCTTCTTTTATCTTCCCCAATGCTGCCTTAAGCCATCCTCGGGGGTCACCTTCAAAGGGCGTACCGTTTGGGCGGTAGATATCGCATAAAACCCTCGCTCGCCTGTAATCGGGGTCAGACCATGGCAGAATGGCATAGGTGTCGGGGTCTACCTCCAGATGCATATCACTTTCCTGGATACGAGCGAACCCTTCCACAGAAGAACCATCAAACCAGATGCCTTCATCCAGCACTTCTGGGAGCATACTAACCGGACCGTCCAACGATTTGACCACCCCGTTGATATCGGTGAATTGATAGGATAGAAACGACACTCCATCCTCTTTGACACGTTTTAATAAATCTTTGTTATCCATTTTTCTCCTGATTAGATAGGCAAAAACATCAAATTGATAAAATTTGAATCAATTTGCTCACCAAGCAAACGCTCTGTACCGTTTGTCACCAACCGGTTTTAAGTTGCTTTTATCAAGAAGAATGAAACCCGTGAGGGGCTCCGAAGGCTTCCGCTGATCTGTTCGATTTTCCCCGGCGTTCCGGGTTAGCACATCCCTCGCGGGACAGAACCTTCACCTCGTCATCTCACTGCTGAGATCCATACGCTATATCTTCGCTATACAATTATGCTTCCGACACTGTGTTGTCAGAATTGAGTTTTTATATCACATTTCTTCAAATTGGGATAAACGTGCAAACACCTGTCATTTTTGCCCAGGTTCCACACCACCATCAATTTGAATACCTGTTGGTCGGTCAAAATTAGAGCTTGTCAGACAAACCAATTTGGTTATTTGCGAAATCGATCCTCTACTCAAAAAAATCAGTGAATTTTGTTTCAACCACGGTCACGCCCTTCTGTTGGAGTTCTTGGTTCCATTTTTCAATCAGCTTGACAGCGTGCTTACTGAAGTTGCTGTGGGGATCACCCACCAAAACGACCTTGTATCCTTGCTCCAATGCGCCAAACAAGTGGCTTTCACACAGCCGTGTGTGACCAAACCTGTTACTACAACCATATTCACGTTTCTTTTACTCAATTCATCCTTGAGGTCGGTGTCCTCAAAAGAGTTCCCATGCTGTTTGTGGACGATCACTTCGTCTGCGACTGGCTGCATTTGGGGGTGTAATTGCCAGCCGTCTGAGCCATACTTCAGATAGGAGGCGGCGGAGTGTTGAATAAAGAACACTGGCACCCCTTTTTGAGCGCGCATTAGCGCGTTTCTCCTCTCGGAAAGAAGTAAAAATTCCCACCTTACTCACGCACAAATATCAGGGTGCGGAACTATATGCCATATCCTCCAGTAAGGCTATCCCTGAACCACGGTATAAGTGGAGGGAAGAAGGTAAAAATAATAAAAGCAATAACAATGACTAATATGATGCTAACTGATACAAAGAAAGGCATCGCCTTTGCATAGCTATAAATATGATTTCCGATAGTTTGTCCCAGAGCGATGGAAACAAATACTAAGGATATGTCTACAACCAGGAAGTGCCTGCCTAAAGCGCTGGAATAAAAATAGAAGATCATTGGCATCGAAAATATGGCGACAATTAATGCGGTAGCCAGACCAGTGAACCATTTGTCACGGTTGATTTGTTGTTTATTTCTCTTAAGGAAATAATAAATTATCCACCAGCTTAGAATAGGTAACACAACCATTTTCTGATGCTCCCAGATGCTTTCATTAACTGCGGCAATAGCTCCGATTATTGGTGAATTACCTGAAAAATCATAGAGGAAGTGAAAAGTAGAGCCGATAATAAATAGTAAAGGAATGCTGTATAGCCATGCTCTTTGGGTACGTGATTGCTGATTTTTCATTGGTTCATCATGCCTCCCGAAAGACGTTCGATCAATTATTTTAAGCATAACTGGGTTTTATGAAAATCGAGCTGACCCATTTCCATAATCATTTCTAAGAATAAGTAAGTGTATCAATGCCGTTTTTTACTGGCCAGTGATCTGAAACATATTTTCTGCCAGGCATAGGCACTTTCTGCAGATCAATTCAGAAACGTCAGAATCACTTTATAGTCCAAAAAAACCGCGTTCCGTTTCTGGAAGGCGGTTGTCAACTTCATACAATTATGAATATTATTTCGCCATGACCGGGCGGAATTTATAGCCATAGACGATCATGCCACGATCATCGCCGTCATTGCGGATCTTGCGTGTCACCATTTCTACCGGCATGCCGATGCGTACTGGTTCATCACCTAAATCGGTCAACTGCGCAGTCACAACTGGACCCTCATTCAGCTTGACCATTGCCACAGTGTAAGGCGCCTGCTCTTCAAAGCCAGCTGGTGCGTTGGAAATGAGGGTATAGGAATAGATTTCGCCCTGACCACTGAAGGTGAAGGGGGTTTTAGCTTCGCCGCCGCATTCCGGGCAGACATCTCGTGGTGGGAAAATTTTAGCATCGCAGTGAGGGCAGACTTCACCCTGAAGTGCGTAACGTTGTTTTTTGAGTCTCCAATAACGTGGAACTTCCATATGAATATCTCCTGTTCGGTTCTTTCAGGCTCCAATATAGTCAAAAGAAACTCTCAGGAACTATCAAAAAAGCAATCAACGAGAAGAAATGAGTGGATTTATGTCCATCTGATACATCATTTTGCAGGTAAAGTGAAACAATTGCCTGGGTTTTGGCTGGGCACGTCAACCCGGTTTTTGGAAATGATCAGGCATGGGTAAGCAAGCACCTTGCTCTTTCCGCCACAAATATATCAAGATCATCCATTCACAGAGTACAATTGCTGCATGTCCGAAATCCCCACTCTCACCAAGACCCAGGCTCAATGGCTTATGTTGGCAGGGTTGGGCTTGCTCAAAAAACCACGCAAAAAAGCAACTAAATCAGATTTGCTCAGCACCATCCGCCAGATCCATAACCTGCAGCTGGACACGATTTCGGTGGTCGCCCGCGCTCATCTGCATATCCTCTGGTCGCGGCTTGGAGATTATGACCCGACCTGGCTGGAAGAACTACATGCCGAAGGTAAGTTGTTTGAATATTACTCGCATGGCGTCAGCCTGATGCCGATTGAAGATTACCCCCTTTCCCGCTCGATGATGCTTACAAAATTTATCGGCTGGGACAATATCAACGACTGGGCTGAGAAGAATGGAGAGATTGTTGAAAAGGTTTTGCAGCACATCCGCGAAAACGGCGAGGTGCGCTCAGCTGACTTTGAAAATAAAAGGTCACGCGGAGCATGGTGGGACTGGAAGGTCGAAAAAGTCGCCCTGGAGCACCTTTATTACCGTGGAGAACTGATGATCTCCCGCCGGGATAAATTCCAGCGTGTTTACGACCTGCGCGAACGTGTTTTACCCACCTGGGATGACAGCCAGGCACCGAGCTACGAAGACGCCGTCAAGGCGTTGACACTCAACGCCGTCAAAGCACTCGGTTTGTCAAACATCCCTTGGGCAGCTAACTATTTTTATCTAAAGAAGGCGGAAACCGCCAATGCATTGAAAGATTTCGTCCGTGAAGGTTTAATTTTCCAGGTGAATGTGGAAGAGCTGAAGGGCAATCCATTTTATGTTCACTCAGAAAACCTGCCTTTACTTAATGAGGTGCTGGAAGGGAAACTTCGGCCCACCTTATCCACGGTTCTGTCACCTTTCGATCCCCTTGTTAGTGATCGTGCCCGCGCCAAGGACCTATTTGGGTTCGATTATCACATCGAATGCTACACCCCCGCCCCGAAACGCAAGTATGGTTATTTCGTCCTGCCAATTTTACATAAGGGCACCCTGGTTGCGCGGATGGATGCCAAAGCGTGGCGTAATGAAGGGCGTCTGCAGGTGATCAAGTTGTATCTGGAAACTGGCGTAAAACCTACGGTTACCCTGGCAAAAGGACTGGCTGATACGATCAGAACCTATGCCGCCTGGCAGGGACTTGATAAGGTGAATGTTGATTGGACTGAGCCTGAAGGTTTTCGCGAAAACTTGTCAAAAGAATTGTAGGAGCACATGTCCCACGTGACTGGGATATCATTGATATCTCATCCCTCTCCTTTGGAGAGGGTCGGCGAAGCCGAGGTGAGGTATTTGTAGGTCAGACCTGGTCGGGTTGTCTTATTGGGCAGGAGTAGCAAGAAGGGGTAATGCCATCATCAACGCTTACTAAAGTTGTCACAAGCCTTAACCACCGAACAAAAATTCCTTCTCATCCGCCCAATGGAAGCCCTCTTTCCAGGCAAACATCATCAGGCGGTCAATCTCAAATTTCCAGCACAAGTCCTTTTGGTTCAAAAACCGGGCTGCAGCTTCCAGGTCGCACATACTGGTATCATTCATTGAGAGCGTTATATGAGGAATCCATTCACCTGGCTGGTAGAACAGCGATGGGTTGTGCCAGTAAGGACTTAACGCCTCCCATAATTGCTGATGGAGGGCAAGCAGCTCGGTTGTCGGTACAATTCGCAAAAACATCACCGGATCTTTATCCGAAAAGCGGGAAACAATATCGGTTTGTACTTCTATCGGCTTTATTTCAGTGCAAAGAATTGAGAGCGTCTGAGCATATGCCTCATCGTAAGAATCTGCAAACTGCCAGGTGAAATGCGGCTTTGGACGAATAAAAGTATGCTGACAACCAAAGTGCGCATCCAGTTCAGTCCAGATACCCTCGACTGCCTGGTAATAAGGCTCGGGTAATAAGGTCACTAAGGCTTGCATAACATAATGTTATCACGCCGGGCGGCTGGCAAAAGGTTTTGGGATCGTTTTTTCAAGTCGTGATATTATCTTGGGCATGAATAACACTTCTCCATTAAATGGAAAAGATGCTTTAACGTCGGACAATACCGAGGTATTCGAACACCTTCCCGGTGAAGCCCTGGCTGAAAAATTTTGGACCAGATTCACCCAGTTGGGTCTCTCCCAGGGGCTATTTCGGGCTGTCACACTGGTCACGACCATCCTGGTCATGCTGGTTATGGTCTGGGTACTGCGTCGTTTTTATATCAATGCAGACGGCAGCATGGTGACCCAGCTGCAGATCCCCGACCCTGCCCAGGCAATAACAGCACCTGAGCTGTTGATGCCTCCATTAAACGCCAGCGCCCAGGCAACCGGGGGAGTGCAGCGCGACACTGCCGTCGATACTATTTTGCCCGTTCGCAACCGCAGCGACCTCAGCACCTACACCGTTGAACCAGGAGATACCCTTTTTTCCGTAGCGACCCGTTTTGGTCTCTTACCTGAAACTGTATTATGGAGCAACCGTTACAACATCAGTGATGATCCCCACATGATCTACCCCGGTCAGACCTTGGTCATCATGCCAGTGGACGGCACTGTGCATGTCTGGAGTGCCGGCGAAGGGCTGAATGGTGTTGCCGAGTTCTACCAGGTGACACCCGAAGCCATCATCAACTGGCCTGGTAATAACCTACATCTTGCCACCCTGGGCGATTTGGCAAACCCCAATATCGAACCCGGAACGATGCTGGTCATTCCAGGCGGGAAAGGGGAATTTTCTGATTGGCGAATTCCCCGCATCACACGCGAAGACCCTGCCGCAGCGGTCAATGTCGGTCCCGGTGCTTGCCCGGAAAGTTATGACGGTGTGCTTGGTACGCTCAACTTTACCTGGCCGGTAAGCTCTCACAACCTGTCAGGATACGATTATGCTCCTTCAGCCAATCACTTTGGTATAGACATTAGTGGCAACATCGGCGATCCGGTCTCAGCCGTGGATAACGGTGTGGTTGTGTATGCCGGTTGGAACGACTGGGATTATGGCAACATGGTCGTGGTCGATCACGGACAGGGTTGGCAATCACTTTATGCCCACATGAGCACGGTAGATGTAGTTTGTGGTCAGGAAGTCTATAGCGGCGATCTTGTGGGAACAATCGGCGAGACTGGCATGGCATTCGGACCGCACCTGCATTTCGAACTGCGCAATGATGAATATGGACGGGTCAATCCCTGGGACTTTTTGCAGTGAAACGCCTGATTCAAAGCATCATTTTGATCCTTGCTGTCTCTTTGCTGACCGCCTGCAGCGTTTTCAACACGCCTCCTGCACCAACCAAGACGCAAACCACCATGCCTACGCGCACTCCAACGATTTCACCAACAAATACCTTAACCCCCACTCCGACCAACACCGCCACTCCGCTGCCGCCCACACCAACGGCAACACTGACCCAACAAGAGCAGGCGAATATTCGTCTCTACGATGCCAGCCTGACTTACATGGCGTCAACACCTAAAAAAGCACTCGAGGTTGCCCGTTCGATCGACTTCACCGATGGACCTTACGAATCACCTGATAATATGTGCGGACCACTGACCGTCGCTATTATGCGCGATGCTGGCTTTCTGCCTGAAGAAGCCGAACCTCACGACATGTGGCTGCTCTGCCCGAGGAAAGATGTGCCAGAATGTCACGGATTGCGCATATTAGAGCGTACCTTTTTTCCACCAACTGAGTATAATTACATCTGGGTTGATAAAAGTATAGGCAAATATGACTGGCGCAATAACCCACTCATGCCAGGTGATTGGTTGTACCTTTTTGTGCTCAAGGGAGTTTCCAATTACACCGGTTTTGACCATATGATCGTGGTAACAAGGGTGGATGAACGGGGTCGTGCCTATTCGGTCACTAACATCAATCATGGTGATGGTTTTGTGATACGGGAGGAGTTACTTTACGATCCCAGGCGTCCTGGTCAGGGATTGTTTTACGAACTGAGTAACGATGGATTAAGACAAGAGCTTGGCATGACTGGTACAGCAGGTTTTTTGTTAATCCGCGCCAAAAGTCTCAATCCCATTAAGTAAATACAAATTTCCCATAACTATTGTATAATCATTTGCAATTGCTGTTAAAATGAATTATTATTATATAACTAAGGACAGCTAGTTCAGTTCTAATAAATGGAGGAAATATGAGGAAAGAAGATTTTATCTGGGATTTGTGGAATTTAACACGTGAGTTACAGCGCAGTCGCCTGGGATTGTGTTTCGAATTTTGCAAGAAGTACGATTTAACCCAACAGCAAGTCAGGATTCTCCTGCAAATTAAAGCCAACGAAAATACAACGTTGACAGAATTGGCAGAAGAGCTGGATATCAATCCGGGCAATCTGAGCAAAACCTGTAAAGTTCTCGAGGAGAAAGGTTTTATCCAAAGGACTCGCCATGACGACGATAAGCGCGTTTGGACGATTGTTTTGGATGAAGTAGGAATCAAAGCCACTGACGAGATCGCTCAGCACATCCAGGAGGTATTCACCGTATTCTCAAAGAAACATAAGACCGAGGATTTGAAATCCCTGTTGGCTTTACTCAGGGAATATGCTGATTTTTACCACGAGTTGGTGACAAAGAAGTAATTCTATAAATCTTTGCTCGCCTCCGTGTTAAAATAGGGGCATGAAGGACTTTGCAGGCGAAAATATCCGCACATCACCAATAGCAGGAAGCTGGTACCCAGACGATCTAACACAGTTGCGTCGGATGCTTGCCAACTTCCTGGACAACGCTGACCCACCCAATTATAGTGGGCGGGTCAGGGCGTTGGTGTTACCCCACGCGGGTCTGTATTATTCGGGTCAAACTGCTGCTTTCGCCCTTAAAGCGATTGAGGGTCAGCGCTATAGCCGCGTGATCATAATTTCGCCATCCCATAATTATTACCCGGGTGACGTCCTCTCGAGCGTGCACGATGCTTACCAAACACCGCTCGGGCTTGTGCCTGTTGATCGTGATTCGCTCACTTTCCTGGGCAACAGGCTAAGCGAAGACGGACTGGATCTTAATTTAATACGCAATGATCGGGAGCATTCGGTCGAGATCGAACTGCCCTTCCTTCAATACCTCCTTCCAGAAGGTTTCCAGTTGATTCCGCTGATGTTGATGAATCAATCGCTCACAATGGCGAAAAACCTCTCAGGAGCACTGACCGAAGTGATCACGTCGTTCCCTGGAGACGAACCAACCCTGCTGATCGCTTCGAGCGACCTTTCTCATTTTTATCAACAAAGTCAGGCTAACCGCCTCGACCAGCGCTTGATCGAAAGCTTACAAAACTTTGACCCGACCATATTTTACGCGTTAAAAGCCGCTCACAAGGCGGAAGCCTGCGGATATGGCGCCATCGCGACAGTTTTGCTGGCAGCCAAAAAACTGGGTGCCAGCCAAGTGACCATTGCCGATTATCGCACTTCGGGCGATGTTAGCCAGGACTACACTTCTGTGGTTGGTTATGTTTCAGCCATAATCTCGGAAGGTGACGATGAAGGTAAGTAAATGTCCTGCCAAACCGACCCTGATCGTTGTTTTGTGTGTCTTCCTGGTGACGGGTTTTGCTGCCTGCACCCCGATCTATGAAGGGCGACCGACTGCCTTCCCAACGCAAGCGCCCACCGATACAGTAGCACCGACAGCGACCTCCACTTTCACGCCGGCTCCAACTTCGACAATGACCCCGACGCCAACCCTGACCCCCACACCCACGCTGGTTCCAACGCCCACCTCCACCTTCACCCCAACACCGATCCCAACCCGCCTGGCGAACCTCCCCGTGCTAATGACCGGTAACCAGGTTGTGGATTGGTCCTACTACTATGTAACCCAAAAGGAAAACAGGGCAGACGGCGGATTGCTCAACCTCTCGGGAATGGTCTCATTCCAGTTGATGGACCGCGGTATTCACAGCGAAACTATCAAGGTTCTCGGTGAGGATGTGACCGTATTTTATTTGCGCGTTCGTCATCAGTTCAATAATACTCTCTCAGAAGTAAAACTGATCATGACCGGATTCTATGGTGCCAACCTTGAAATTCGCAACCTTCCTGCCGATGGTTCCACCTATGTCAGTGTTCATTCGCGCCGAGCAACCGACCTGTTTGAACCTTGGAAAATTCACCAGGAGTGGACCCTTCCGCCTTCCCAGCGCGAGCCGCTCTTTAACACCATGCGCCTATCAGAGCTGGAACAATACCTGCGGAATCTGCCTGAGCAGGTCATCCTTCTCGCAGACCATCCCGTTATTCTGGAACGGGACAGTTGGAATCAGCTTTACCTCGACATGGACCGCGTCAGCGCATCAGCAGCCCGTTTCTCTCCCTTCTTTGCTTTCAACGAATTGAACCAAATGACCGGGCAAACCACGATGGCCCTCGTCTGGCAAAACTATCTGAGCAGTGGTACTGATATTCCCGCAGATCAGATCAACAAAATGGTCTTTTCTGCTGACTACCTGGTTTTTGTTACACCTTGACCGAAGGTGCTTTGATGAGCGCTTTCGCGGAAGTCAGCATCAATCTCAGTCAGATTGAACGAACCTATCATTATTCAGTTCCGCCCGAACTACAATCGCAGATCCAGCCGGGCAGCCTGGTGGTAGTGCCCTTTGGCAAGCAAATCGTCCAGGGGGTGGTTTTGGCGTTGTTGGATCATACGGAAGTAGCTGAGACCAAAGATATTATCGAATTGCTTGCACCGGACACCCTGCTGGTTGAAGAGCAGATCCATCTGGCACAATGGCTCGCAGAACATTACTTCACTCCGTTGGGTGCTTGCATTCAGCTAATGATCCCAACCGGGCTCTCCCGCCGTGCCGACATTTCGGTTGCGCTTGTCTCAGACCTGCCATCAGATATATCTTCATTCAGCCCAACCCAGCAGCGGTTGCTCAAACTGCTTGAAAATCGAGGTGAATTACGCGGCGCTCAGATTGACCGCGCAGTCCCCAAGGTGGATTGGCGACATGGGCTGGACCTATTACGCATGCTTGGATTAATCGAAACTCGCAACGTCCTGCCACCGCCAAGAGTTTCCGCCAAGACTATCCGCACAGCTGCGCTTTCAATCAAGCCCTCTGATGTAGGTTCAATCGATGAAAAAACACTGGGGACAATACGCACAAATCTCTCGACCAAAAACAGACGGGGAAAGGTCTTGGAGCTTCTCGCCAGGCAAGCTTTCCCGCTGGATTTTTCGTGGATCTATGCCGAAACAGGTGCCAACTATGCTGATCTGACCTACCTGGCTGAAGCCGGGTTGATCCATTTCAACGAAACCGAAGTTTGGCGGGACCCGCTGGCTGAAATTGAGGTGACTCTCGAAGAAGCACCAGAGCTCACCAGCGACCAGGTAAGTGCCTGGAAACATATTCAATCAGAATGGGAGAAGCTAAAACCCAGACCTGTCCTGCTGCACGGCGTGACTGGTTCCGGTAAGACCGAGATATACATGCGCGCGGTGCAGGAAGCGTTGGATTCCGATAAGCAATGCCTGGTGCTGGTACCCGAAATTTCCATGACTCCCCAAACGGTGCGCCGCTTTATGGCGCGTTTCCCGAACCAGGTAGGGCTATACCATTCCAAGCTATCCGAAGGTGAACGCTATGACACCTGGCGACGTGCCCGGCAGGGTGATCTGCGCATCATCATCGGCTCGCGCAGCGCTCTTTTTGTGCCGCTGCCTGAACTGGGCTTGATCGTGATTGATGAATGTGACAACAGCTCCTATTACGAAACCGAACGTCCACCCCTCTATCAGGCAGTACCTACGGCTGAAGCTCTCGCGAACATCAGCCAAGCGAAGTTGCTGCTTGGCAGTGCCACACCGAGTGTGGAGCAGTATTTCAAAGCTCAGCGTGGTGATTGGCTCTTGCAGGAATTACCTAGGCGCGTGCTTGCCCACCGTCAGACGCTGGCAAACCAGGCAATCTCGTTGAAGTTCGAACTGCCGCAGGTAAATTCCGCCGATGATCTGCTCACCTTCGACTTGCCCAGTGTGCAGGTGGTGGACATGCGCAAAGAACTCATCAGCGGCAACACTAGTGTGCTTTCGCGCTCTTTGGATAACAAACTGGAAAAGGTATTGGAAAAAAACCAGCAGGCGATCCTTTTTTTGAACCGGCGTGGGCAGGCTACTTACGTTTTTTGCCGCAACTGTGGGCAGAGCCTGCGCTGCCCGAACGACGACCAGCCGCTCACCTGGCACGGCAGCCAGCAGGGTTTGGTTTGTCATTTGTGCGGCTATACCCGCAAGATGCCGAGCAAATGTCCTAACTGTGGCAGCAAACAGATCCGTCAACTCGGTTTGGGCACGGCAAAACTGGAAGAGGTGGTCAAAATTCGCTTTCCGGAAGCCCGCTTGCTGCGCTGGGATGCCGACACCACCAGGGGCAAAGATGACCATGAGTTGATCCTCTCTCATTTCAGCGCCCATCGCGCCGACATCCTGATTGGCACGCAAATGCTGGCAAAGGGATTGGACTTGCCCCTGGTAACGCTGGTCGGTATCGTTTTGGCTGAAGTGGGGCAGAACCTGCCCGACTATCGTGCCGCTGAACGCAGCTTCCAGGTCCTCACGCAAGTCAGCGGACGTGCCGGACGAAGTCCATTGGGTGGTGAGGTGGTTTTGCAGACTTATCAGCCAGATAATTATGTCATCCAGGCAGCCGCACATCACGATTACAATGCCTTCTACACGCAGGAACTTGAGTATCGGCGCTTGCTGGGTTACCCACCGTTTAACCACCTCATCCGCCTTGAATACAGGAACCTTTCCCAAACCAAGGCAGAACATGAAGCCCGGCATCTGGCGCATATAATAACCGATGAAATTGAAGCAAAAGACATGCAGCAAACCGACGTGATCGGACCACTGCCCCCTTACTATTCAAAGTTACACGGTCTCTATCGCTGGCAGATCATCCTGCGCGGGCAGGACCCTGAAATCCTCCTTCCAGATTTGCCGTTAAGGGACTGGCAAGTCGAAGTAGACCCACCCAGCCTGTTATAATTCGTCAGCAAAATTCTGCTCGTAACCAAACCCGAACATTTTGGTTTATCAAGATGGAGGAGTATTCTATGGAAGAAGAAATTGCAGTAAAGAAACCGCTCAAATGGTACGACGCCATCACCATGAACGTGATTTTCCTGGCGATTACGCTCCGATCCCAAACCCTGACCCCCCTGATCGTCCCGCTGCTTGTGCAGCAATTTGTCGGCGACGCCACCAAGGGCACCAGTTATGGCAATTTGCGCCTGGTTTCGCTGATGGTTGCCTTATTGGTACAGGCCTTGGCTGGGCAGCTTTCTGACCGCAGTACTTCCCGTTTTGGCAAACGCCGGCCTTTCATCCTGGCCGGCGGTGTCTTTGAAATTGTATGTTTTATGGCAATTGGTGTTATCGCCGGCACAATGGATGGCATGGCAGGCTATACTGCCCTGTTCGCAGTCATTATCCTTTCGATGGTTTCTTCCAATATTGGTCACGGCGCCGCCCAGGGTTTGATCCCGGACCTGGTTCCAAGCGAACAACGCGGTCGCTATTCCGCCATTAAAGCTTTTTTCGAATTACCTTTACCCCTCATTCTTGTTGCCTTCACCGTCAGTAAGATGGTCAGTGCCGGCAACATTATGGGCGCAATTATCTTTATCAGCGTCGCCATGCTCATCGCCGTGATTTTGACCATGTTCGTGCGCGAAACTCCTCAAAAAGGACCAGTCGAACCAATGGACTGGGCATCGATTGTTCGGATGGTGGTGATGACACTCGCTTTTACCGGCATCATTCTTCTGGTTGGTTGGGGCGTGAAACAACTGCTGCCTTTTGCCCAGGGACTCGAAGGCGTCCGGTCCACGGTTTTGATCGCCGTCATTGGCGTAATTGGAATGCTGATCGCGGTTGCCTTGGGAGTGATTGCTTCTGTACGCATCAGCCTTGGCAAAGAAGCCAGCAAACGCCCTGCTTTCACCTGGTGGGTGATCAACCGCCTGGCGTTTCTGGTAGGCGCCAACAACCTGGCGAGCTTCGTTCTCTATTTCATCCAGGAAAGATTCCCCCAGTACCAGGGCAGCGCTGCTGCCGGTCCGACCTCACGGCTGATGCTGGCTGTGGGCGTTGCCATATTGATCATTTCAATTCCATCTGGCTGGCTGACCGATAAATTCGGCAAGAAACCGCTCATTTTTATCAGCGGTATCCTGGCAAGCATAGGCACTTTACTGGTCATTTTGACCACCAACATGACCCTGATTTACGTTGGCGGTATCCTTATCGGGCTGGCAACCGGTATTTTCTTCGTCGCCAACTGGGCGTTGGGCACGGAAATTGTCCCGCAAAAGGAAGCCGGGCGCTGGCTGGGGATCTCAAACCTGGCAGGGGCCGGGGCAGGTGCCATTGGAGGTTACATTGGCGGACCAATTGGAGATGGTGCTGGTTACGTAGTGCTGATGGGGCTGTACGGTTTTCTGTTCCTCTTCTCCACGCTGGCGTTGTTCAGGATCAAAAAACCAGATGCAAGTACTGCTCTCGAGGCGTAAAGGCATGATCCAGTTGCGAAGGTGGGAATGGGACTACCTTATGACAACGCCGAACTTTAGTCGTACGTGGTTTCAGTCCAACATCGCGCACAGGCATTCAGCCTACTTGAGACTCTGTTTCACCGAAAGGTAACCTTTCCAGGCATCGTCATCGATATAGTCCTGATAATTCTGAATGGTCACTTCATTGGGTAGGATCTTATCAAGCGAATCCCAACTGATGGGCCACGAAATCGGCAGGCCAGCTCTTGCACGTAAAGAATAGGCACAGACACTTGTGGCAGTTCTGTTATTGCGGATCCAATCGATAAAGATCTTTCCCTTCCTTTTTTCCTTGCTCATAGTGGCAGTATAGAGTTTGGGCCAGCGTCTGGTCATTTCTATGGCAAGGTTTTTGGCAAATGTGCGCGCTGACTCCCAGCCTGGATTGGGCTGCAGCGGGACCATCACGTGATAACCCTTACCTCCGGAAGTCTTCAGGAAGGACTCCAGTTTGAGCTGATCCAGAAGCCCGCGCATATCGCGCACACCCTGGCGTATGTTTTCGAGACCAAGCCCTTCATCGGGATCGAGGTCAAAAACCAGCTGGTCAGGCAGTTCCATTTTTGGCATACGCGAACCCCAGGTGTGGAATTCGATTGCACTCATTTGGACCGACCCCAGGATCCCTTTCAGGTCTTTTATGACAATGTAAGGTTCTTCCTGTCCCGATTTTTCTTCAACCGGGACCTCCTCGATATAAGGTATCTGACCAGAAGCATGCTTGAAGAAAAAAGTTTGTTCTTTGATCCCGTCCGGTGCGCGCAGCAGCGAGACGATGCGATTCTCGAGATGGGGCAGCATGCGTCCTGAGATTGCTTCGTAATATTCCGCGACTTGCCCTTTAGTCAGGTTGTTGTCAGGGTCATATACTTTATCTGGAGAGGATATGCGTACTCCCTGGATCGTAAGCTCGTCAGGTTTTTTGACCTGGCTGATTTTCGTTTTTCTTTTTGGTTCAACCTTTGGCTCTGTCTTTTCTTCTTTTTCCATCTTAACCTCCGATGGCTGCTTATCTTCCCGCAAACCCATGAAAACTCCCTGACGCACAACATTGTCATCCGTCCACTCGGCAAATTTGACCTCAGCGATGAGTTTCGGCGTCATCCAAAATATTTTTTCAGGTGATCGGTATTGCCGGGGAATTTCAAGACTGGCACTCTCCTGCAGATAGGGTTTAAATTGTTTGACCAAGTCCAGCGATTCCGCCTCGGTATAACCTGTACCGGTTCTTCCGGCGTATCTTAACTGACCATCATCCCCTGATACTGCCAAAATCAATGAACTCAACCCAGTACGTTTCTTCTCTGAGCGTGTGTAACCCACGACGATGAATTCCTGTCGCAAAACGCATTTGCTTTTCACCCAATCCTTGCTGCGATCGCTGCTGTAAGTGGAACCCATCTTTTTCGAGACGATCCCTTCCAAACCTTTTTCGCAAAGTTGATCAAAAAGTTTTCGTTCATCGCCCTCTGAATAAGGACTGATGATGATGGATTTCGGACTGTTTTCCAGCATTTCCGCCAGCAGGCTTTGCCTTTGTTCAAGCGGCAACCCGCGGGTATCCTGGTCACCCACAGCTAAAAGATCGAAAGCTACAAAGGAAAGATTGCTTCCTTTGCTGGTTTTTAATGAGGATTGCAGATGTTGGAAATCCGATTTGCCGAATGGGTCAAAAAAGACCGCTTCGCCGTCCAATACCATGTTGGCGGGACGCTTCCAACTCTTGAAGTCCGCAGCCAATCCGCTGAAGCGCTCTGTCCAGTCATGACCATTCCGCGTGATCATCCTCACCTGGTCTCCTTCAAGGAAGACCAGCAGGCGATAACCGTCATACTTGATCTCATGGCGCCAGCCAGCGCTGGAAGGTGCCCTGGAAATCAGGCTTGCCAGCATGGGTGTTGCTGTTGAAAAAGGGAGCGGCTTCTTGAGGTCGACGGTACGTTTCTCAGGCACCTGTTGATCTGGTTTTGGATCCTTTTGCACGCCTTCCTTGGTGATCTCTTCCATGGTTCGACCGGAGCTTACACTTCTTTCCAAACCGCCAATACCGCTATCGTTTTGGACGAATTCGTCTTTTTCTTTGATGAGAAGCCAATTTTTATCATCACCATCTCTTGAGTGGATCCTCACCAGGACGAACTGCCCCCGAAAACGTTTGCCCGCAAGCACGAATTTGATCTCTCCCTTTTCCAACCCTTTGTCAACATCAGTTATTGGAGCCCAGGTACCCTCGTCAAATAACTGAACCGTACCAGCCCCATATTCGCCTTTGGGGATTACTCCCTCAAATTCTCGATAGTCCAGTGGGTGGTCTTCAACGTGCACAGCCAGGCGTTTGACAGCCGGGTTCATCGAGGGACCTTTGGGGACTACCCATGAAAGCAAAACGCCGTTCCATTCCAACCTGAGGTCATAATGTAAACGGCTGGCAGCATGTTTTTGCAATGCATATCGCATGTTCCCACCCGACTTCTCCACTTTTCCCGCCGGTTCAGGAGTTTTATTAAAGTCACGTTTCTTGTTATACGTTTCGAGAGGCATAATGCTATTCTATGTCTTTGAGAGTCAGTTTGCTCATGTTTGTACATATATAGCAGTTCCAGTGATGAGCCATATATAATGCCAATAAAGAAAGAAGGCGCAAGATGAGAGCGATATGGAAAGGCACAATATCTTTCGGTCTGGTTTCAATACCGATCAGCCTGGTTTCAACCAGGCCGGGGAAAGAAATAAAGTTTAATATGCTCGACAGCAAAGATTCCAGCCGCATCCGCTATTTGCGGGTCAATGAAAACACTGGCGAAGAGGTGCCATGGGAGCGCATCGTCAAAGGTTATGAGTTTGAGCCCGGCAAATATGTCACGCTCACTGATGATGATTTCAAGCGGGTGGAAGCAGAAGGTACCCGTTCGGTTGATATTGAATCCTTCGTGAATGCCGAAGATATCGATCCGATCTACTTCGAAACGCCATATTTTGTGATGCCCGATAAAGGAGGGGAGAAACCTTATCTGCTCCTGCGCCAGGTTATGAATAAAGCCAAAAAGGTGGGCATAGCCCGCATCGTCATGCGCGGAAAAGAATCGTTGGCAGCACTTTTTGACCATGAGGAAGCTCTTGTTCTCAATTTATTGCGTTTCAAGCAAGAAATCCGTCCTTCCGAAGACCTGGATATCCCGGAAAGTGCCAAAATCAGCGAAAAGGAGTCCGACCTGGCAGAGCAGTTGCTTCAAAGCATGACCGAGCAATGGGATCCGGACAAGTACAAGGACGAATACCAGGAAAAACTGAAAAAATTTATCGAAGCCAAGATAGAATCCGGTGAAACCGCTGCTCCGGAAACCCCACCTGAAGCTGAGCCTGTTGGCACGCCAGCTGAAGATATATGGGAGACCTTGATGCAGAGTATTGCCGAGCAGGCTGACAAAAAGGAAAAAACTTCAACCAAAAAGACACCATCCAAGGCTAAAAAGAAAACAGAAGCTTAAGAAGGAAAGACAAAGCAGTAGAAAAAAGCCCCCGGAAGATCCGGGGGCTTGCTGTTCCAACTCAGAGTTGAGGTCAGAACTGGGTTTCTACTTATCGCCAAATAGATAGACTAAGTCTGCATCGGCGGTCACGATGATCTGACCGGCTGAAATCGGCACTGATGGAGTCTCAGCGGCTGCACCTCCTCCACGACCAGACCCTGCCAGGGGTTGAACGTATGAGGTGTTGACGACATTGATTGTCTGGAGCTTGCCCAAAGCAACGCCAGCAGTATCGGCAACGGCCATGGCTTTGGCTTCAGCATCCTGGATAGCCAGATCACGGGCTCTTGCGATTGCGCCACTGCGGTCGGCAATATCAAAAGTGATCCCATAAATCTGGTTGGCACCTGCGCCCAAAGCTGCATCCAGCAACTCGCTAAGCTTGGTCAGGTCGCGCACGATGATATAGAGTGTATTGTCCACTGCGAAGGTGGTTCCGATAATGTTTGACATGTTGTCATAACGGTTCATCGAGTAGACATTGAAATTGGAGGTCTGGATATCTTTCGATTCCACACCCATTGCTACGATCGCGGCAGTGATATCAGCTGCTTGCTGGTTGTTGGCTGCCACTGCAGAGGTCACATCTTCTGCTTCGGTATGGATGCCGACATTGATATAAGCCATGTCGGGAACCAGGATCACTTCACCAGTTCCGGTAACAGAGATTGTCCGCAGATTACCTGCTGTTTCGGCTGGGGTTATTGTGTTTTGTGCATTCGCTGCTGGTGCCACCTGACACGCCCCTAAAATTAGAGTTACCAGTAACAAAATGGGAATAGCATAGTTAAAAGATTTGGTTTTCATTTTTACTCCTTTACGAATCTTTCTTCATCTCTTAGACGTTGAACCAAAATTTTGGTTCCAAATATCACCTGTCTGATAAAAAGTAATATGAAATAAAGTGGCACTGAAATCTTTCATAGTTATAATTGCCTTATGATCCGATTTCTCTCACCAATTCAGGATTTCTCATGCCCCTAAATTATGCCTCGGTCGATAACAATGCCAGTAAATACGCTACACAAGCTCAAAACTGGCTGAAAGAATGCAAAAAAATCGCCGGCGAACTCAATAATTTATACAATGAAGCTGCTGCCGATCCAGTGCGACTGCAGCAGATTATTGATTTTGCTCCAAACAACAAAAACAGTGGACGCATTGCCAAACCACTGCATGAAGATCCTCTGCAGAGCTTCCCTGCGCCCACCCTCCCTGACAGATATACACTTGTAATTGCCGATGGTTCACAGATCGTGCCAAACCGCCATCGCTCGCTGCAATTCGGACTGATCAACATTGGCATCCTGGTCGTCAGTTTCGGCAGCGGGCAACCGCCGGAAGTGAATCTGGTTTCGGAACTGCTCGAGTATAACGAGGTTTTGCGGGAAGACGGAAACCTTGCAACAGAGGATGATATCGCTCTTATACGCGATCTGCGTGAACGCACCCTGATCCGCGACCAGGTCACTTCCCTGCTTCAAAGGCCTGTTTTGACTGTAACAGATGGACCACTGGACATCTTCTATCGCAGCGATATCCAGGGCAAGAAAGAAAGGGAAGCTCAGAGTAAAGTCTTCCAACTCGACCAGCAGCTTCAGAAGGAAAATATCCTGAGTGCCGGTTATATCGACAAACCGGGTTCGTCCATGCTGCACAACATGCTCGACATTTTTGTCGAAGTACAAGGTGGCGCCGGACCCGAACCGTATAAAAATCGCATCAGTGACCGTCTGCTGCTGGGCAAGCGCATCAAACCTGGAGAGCGCTCTGCAGTCTTCGAGGTCGTCTCCAAGCATCGCGGAGATCCGGTTGACCGCCTGCGTGTAACATTTTTCTATTTGAATGTCAGCACATTACCTGAGCATCCCTGGCTGGCGAGAGTGGAGATCCCCTACTGGATCTCACAGGAACCAGATTTGGTCGGGTTGATCCATGCCGCACTGTTTGCTGATGCCCAGGTGCTCGATTCCCACCCATACCCATATTCGCTGCACCGCGCCCACGAGCTGGCAGTGGTGAAACAAGCCGAATATGAAGAAATCGAAAACATGCTGCTTTCAAAATTCTCTGAGGACAGTGAACTCACTGGCTACCGATCCAACAAAGATTACCTGAAAGGTCTTAAATGAGCGAAACACAAAAAAGCATTCCCATCGGTAAGCTGCTGCGTGCTGAAAACAGCCAGTTTGTGGCTGGCTGCCGCGTACGGGAGCTGGAAACCCCGGCTCTGGGTGCCCTGGTTAAAGTGACCCTGGAGGATCAGAGCCAGATCTATGGTCTCATCACGAATATCCTTATCAACGATGACAGCCTCGTCCGCCAGCTTGTCTCCGGAGTAAGTATTCCCACCGAATACACCGCCGACAACCGCTACAACCGCAATTTACCAGTTGAAATCCACGTGCTGACGGTTGGATATGCTCAAAATGGGCAGATCTCGCATCGCCTGCCTCCACGCCCACCGCTCAGTTTGGATGAATTGCACCTCTGCGATACAAAAGAATTGTGCGATTTCACTTCGCTCAACGAACAGGCGTACCTCCGTCACATCCTGCGGCTGATCGACCGACCCGTTGAAGAAATTTTGGCCGCGCATTTACGGCAGGCTAAGGCTGCCCATGATTCTGTCGGTGACACGGGCTGGTACGGGCAAGCCTGTCAAAAGCTGATCACCCTGCTGCGCGATGATTACCTGCGACTTACCACTGTGTTGGACGTATTGACCGACCTGGAGCGTGAATAATGGAAAACGGAACCCCTATACCTCAAAACCCTGAGATTGGCTTCGTCATTGGCGGCGGGTTGGAAGCTGACCTTGATGTTCGCCTGACAGTTCCCCCGCAGGAAGTCCAGGAAGGTGCTTTTGTCGTAATCGACAGCAATAACTGGCGGTTTTATGGCCTGGTCACTGACCTGCGCCTGGCAGCAATTGACGAGCAGTATGCCAACCAATTGAATTCTCAGCGTTTTGCTCCCCACCTGGCAGAATATCTCAACAAGCAGACCCTTTTCACCAACCTGGCAGTCATGCCGGTTTTAATGAAGGATCGCGGTCCTGACCCTGCTTCACCCGGCTACTGGGGTTGGCGCTTAAATAATATGGATGATCCGGCACCCATGCCGGTCAAAACCATTCCAGACCATCATGCACCAGTCAAGCTGGCAGGGAAAGCCGACATCGCCGACATCTTTGGCGAGGAGGACAACAAGACGATCTTCCGTGTTGGTAGCACCCGCGAACAGGGGCATCCGGTCTGTCTGAACCTGGATAAATTCGTCCAGCGCTCTTCCGGCATTTTCGGCACAACCGGCTCGGGTAAGTCATTCCTGGCGCGCATGATTCTGGCTGGTCTGATCCACGCCGACCATGCCTCCACCCTTATTTTCGACATGCACAACGAGTACGGTCCTGACACGAGCTCCTCGGATACCGGTCAGGCAGTGCCGGGTCTGAAGGGCAAATTTGGCAGCAAAGTTCAACTGGTTGGGCTTGGATCAGGGGCTAAGTTTGGGAAGCTGATTGCCGATATCGATCTTGAAATCAGCCACAGAGATATTAAGGTCGAAGATATTTTGCAGCTCGCTCAGATCCTCAACCTCAAGGAAACTACTGCCACCACCCTGGATAAACTGGAAAATGATTTTCATGAGAATTGGTTCAACGCTTTTATGCAAATGAACGTGGGCGGGGTAATTGAGAATGAAGAGGGCAAAACTGAACCTGCCCCTGACAGCGTTGCTTTCTGGGCACATCAGGCTGGTATTCACCCCGGAGCAGCAGAAGCACTACGCAGCAAACTGGGCCGACTTTTCAATCGCCCCTATCTGATCGATGCGCCTGCCAGCGACGGTCTGCAAGCCATTATCGACACACTCCAAAGCGGACGTCATGTTGTGCTTTCCTTCGGGAAGAACGACAGCGAACTCGACTACCTCCTGGTCACCAACCTGATCACTCGCAAGATCCGCGACGCCTGGGAGCAATCCACCGAAAATTATCACAGCGGCAGAAACAAAGCTGAACCGCGTCCTTTGGTAGTAGTAGTGGAAGAAGCACACAAGCTACTCAACCGCGAAATGGCTTCCCAGACCATTTTCAGCACCATCGCACGGGAAATGCGCAAGTATTACGTGACTTTGCTGATCATCGACCAGCGCCCATCCCAAATCTATGATGAGGTCATGTCCCAACTGGGCACGCGTATCTCTGGCTCATTGGGCGATGAAGACGATATCAATGCCGTCCTTTCCGGCCTGCCTGGCAGGGGCGGGCTGCGTGGAATGCTCGCAAAACTGCAGCCAAAGGAAGAGGTGCTCATGCTCGGATGGGGGGTACCCATGCCGATTCCGATCCGCTCGCGCCGTTATGACCAGCAATTCTGGATCGATCTTTTAGGAGAGAAATCCAAGCCGAAATCGATCAATGACATCAACAAAGGACTGGGGATGGATGATGATTCCGATTAAACTGAGTCTGGCTGGTTTCACCTCCTACCGCGAACCAGTTGAGATTGACTTCACCGGTTTCGACCTGGCGGTTATTTCCGGGGCGAATGGCGCCGGCAAGTCCTCCTTGCTTGATGCCATCACCTACGCACTCTACGGAAAAGCCCGCGGTCAAAACGAAGCCATCATTAACATTGCCAGCAAAACTGCCGAGGTGACCCTCGATTTTGAATATGAAAATCAGGTCTATCGCGTCACACGCAACAACACCCGCGGAAAATCAACCCAGGTCGACTTTTTCATCCAGCAGCCCGGCGAAGAGGCTGAAGGAAAAAAGTGGAAAGTTCTCACCGAGCGCACCGTGCGAGAAACTGACGCCAAGATCATCAAAACCCTTCGGCTGGACTTCGAGAGTTTTGTGAATGCTTCATTCTTCCTCCAGGGAAAGGCAGACTCCTTCGCAACCAAGAAACCTTCCGAGCGCAAAGAAATTCTGGCAACAATACTCGGGCTGGATCAATGGGAAACTTTCCGCAAAGCCGCTAATGAAAAGAATCGTCAGGCTCGGGCTGATGCTAAAATCCTCGAACGTGACATCGCCGCCATCCAGGAGGAGCTCGAGACTGAAGAAAACCGCCATCATGACCGCGAATTGGTGGAACGCGACCTGGCGCTGCTGCGCGAAAAGGTGAGCAGTCTCCAAGCCCAGCTCGACACGCTGCGTGCCAAAGCGCAGCTGCTCGCAAACCAGGCCAAGCAAGTGGAGGCTCTCAAACTCCAGCTCGACCGCTCACGCCATGTTTTGCAGCGCAAACAGCAGCAGGAGCTTGATAAAGAAACTATGCTGGCAGAATATCAGCAAAAGCTGGACCATGCTGCCCAGATTGAAATTGCCTATAAGCAGCTTCTGACTGGCCGTAAAAATTTGGAGGGAATGGATGAACTCTCCCAGCAATATTGGCCGCTTGAGCGCCAGCGCTCTGGTTTGGAATCGCAACTTCAAAGCCACCTTCAATCACTCGAGCGGGAGATTCATTCGCTTCAGGTTGAAGAACAAGACCTGCAAACCGCTCTCAATGCATCCCAACTAAAGCGAGCCAGGTTAAAAGAGCTGAATGAAAAGCTTGCTGTGCTTACAGACACGGTTGACCTGCAGGAATTGAATAACCAGATCAAAGTTCTTACTGATCAGATTGCGGAGCTGGAAGGTCAAAATGGCAGCCTTAAGGCGCAAATGGAAGAATTGGCAGCCCGCAGACAAAAGGTGGAAAATACGACTGGCTCGGTCTGCCCGATGTGCGGTCAAGACCTTTCACCCAAGCACCGGCAGGAAATTATCACCGAGATCGGTGTTTTAGGCAAACCCCTGGGCGATCAACACCGCGCCAATCGCGCTCAAAGCGAACGTCTCAAAGCGGACAAACTGAAACTGGAAAACCAGGTAACCCAAGCACGCCAGCAGGAAGTCCAGCTCATGAACCTTCAGCGCGACCAGGCACTGCTGCAGCAGGAGCTCGATCTTCTGCAGGAGCGTGAGAACCTGTGGGAGACCGGCAAAGCAGCCCGCCTGCAGCAGGCCATCCAGGAGCGGGATGAGCAGAGCTTTTTACCTGAGCTTCGCCAGCAATTGAGCCAGCTCAACCAGCAAATTGCCACCCTCGTCTACGATCAAGACACTCATAATCGCTTGCGTCAGCAGGTCCAATCCCAGGCTGATGCTGAAAAATCGTGGCAGGAACTCCAGATCGCCCGGAACAGTTCCCGTTTGCTGCAGGCTGAGCTTGAGTCGATGCAGAGTGAGATCGAGCATGAGCAGGAGAGCTTGCTCGAGGTGGAAACTCGGTACCAGGTAGAAGAGGCTGCCCTGGAACAGGCTCAGGCTGAATCACAGGACGGTCGTGAGGTTGAAGCAAAGCTTGCAGCTCTGCGAGAAGAGCAGGATGTCTACAACCGCAGGCTTGGCGAGATAGATCAGGTTTTGGCAACCATCCAAACCCAGCGTGAGCGCCAGGTCAGACTACGACAGGAAATGGAACAAACCAACGAGTTGATCAGGCAGTATACCAAGCTCGAAACTGCATTCAGCAAGGATGGGGTGCCCGCCATGCTCATTGAGCAAGCCTTACCCGAGCTTGAAGACCAGGCAAACAAGCTTCTTGCCCGGCTTTCGGATTACAGCATGAGCGTTAAGTTCAACAGTCAGCGTGAATATAAGGACGCAAAACGCAAGGATAAGATGGAAACGCTCGATATCCTGATCAGCGACGGTTCGGGCTCACGCGATTATGAAACCTATTCGGGCGGCGAAGCCTTCCGCATCAATTTTGCTATCCGCCTGGCACTCAGCCGAGTTTTGGCTCACCGGGCAGGGGCAAAGCTGCAAACGCTGGTGATTGATGAAGGTTTCGGCAACCAGGATGCCCAGGGGCGTCAACGTTTGATCGAGGCGATCAACACTGTTCGTCCGGATTTTGAGAAAATCCTGATCATCACCCATATTGAGGAACTGAAAGATTACTTCTCCAACCGCATCGAGGTCACCAAAACCCCCACCGGCTCCAAAGCTGAAGTGATTTTGGGTTGACCAATAGTGGGAAGAGGCTCACTTGCCACCTTCGCAAAAACAGTAACCATATCGTCGGGAAGGGGCTCGACCCTTTCCGCGATTATTATGACCATGGAACGGTGCAAGATCGTTCCCTACTTGTACCCTCCCTTTACCAATTTTCCTCATGGGAAACCCTCCGTTACGCCTCGTTGATAACCTTACGCGTGATAAAATTAAACTATCAATAAATCTGTTTACTATGTAATGTTACAGGTTTTATAGACCTGATTTCAATTGAATTGAAGAACAGGAGTCCTCATGAGCATTCATCCTCTCGCCGGTAAACCCGCCCCCATCGAATATCTCGCCAATATTCCCCGCCTGGTGTCCGCTTATTACACCATTCACCCCGAACCGGGTGAACCCAGCCAACAGGTCTCCTTCGGCACCTCCGGGCATCGCGGAAGTTCCCTGAATGGCAGCTTCAACGATGATCATGTTGCCGCTATCACACAGGCGATCATCGAACACCGGCGGGGTGAAGGCATCCGCGGTCCGCTTTTCATGGGCATGGACACGCACGCCCTTTCTGAACCTGCTCTCTATACTGCCATTGAGGTTTTTGCCGGCAATGGTGTGGATATTCGCATCCACCAGGATCACAAATACACTCCCACACCGGTCATCTCGCATGCTATTCTGACTTTCAATAAGGAATTCCCCGAGACGCTTGCCGATGGCGTGGTGATCTCGCCTTCCCATAACCCACCGGAAGATGGCGGTTTCAAATACAACCCGCCCAATGGCGGTCCCGCAGATACTGGCACGACCAAATGGATCCAGAATCGCGCCAACGAGATCATTGCCAACAACATGAAGGATGTAAATCGCATTCCTCTCAACAAAGCCATGGCAGCGGATACCACCACCCAGATCGACTTGATGACTCCTTACCTGAAAGACCTTAAAAATGTGATCGACATGCAAGCCATTGCCCAATCCAAGATCCGTATCGGAGCCGACCCACTGGGCGGCTCAGGTGTGGCATTTTGGGAGCCGATGGCAGACATGTACAAACTGAACCTCGTGGTGGTCAACAAGCGCGTCGACCCCACTTTCTCCTTCATGACCCTTGACAGAGATGGCAAGATCCGCATGGATTGCTCTTCGCCCTACGCCATGGCGAGCCTGGTTGCGATGAAAGGTGATTTTGATCTTGCCTTTGGCAATGATGTTGACTTTGACCGCCACGGCATCGTCACACCCAGCGTCGGCTTAATGGACCCCAACCACTACCTCAGCGTCGCCATCTGGTATCTCTTCCAGCATCGCCCGGGTTGGTCGAAAGATGCCGCTGTTGGCAAGACGCTGGTTTCCAGTTCGATCATTGACAAAGTGGTCCGAAAAATTGGTCGCAAGCTCTGCGAAGTGCCGGTTGGTTTCAAGTGGTTCGTACCCGGTTTGCTCAGCGGTGAGATCGGCTTTGGCGGTGAAGAGAGCGCCGGCGCCTCCTTCCTGCGTAAGAACGGCACCGCTTGGACCACCGATAAGGATGGTTTTATCATGGATCTCCTGGCAGCCGAGATTCTGGCAGTCACTGGCAAAGACCCGGGTCTGCATTACCAGGATTTGGAAGCCGAGTTGGGTGGTTCCTGGTATGCCCGTGTTGATGCCCCTGCCACTGCAGAGCAAAAAGCGATCCTTGGTAACCTTTCTCCCGACCTGGTAAAGGCTGAGACTATGGCTGGCGACCCAATTTTACACAAAATGACCACAGCCACCTGCAACTATGCCCCCATCGGCGGGTTGAAAGTTGTTACACGGAACGGCTGGTTCGCCGCCCGTCCCTCCGGCACGGAGGATATTTATAAGATTTATGCTGAAAGCCTGAAATCAGGCGAACACCTGGCGCAGATCCAGTCTGAAGCGCGTAAAATTGTAGATGCGGCTCTCGCGGAGTAGATAGTTTAATGACGAAAGGCAGATTTTGAGTAAAACCTGCCTTTGTTGTCTGTTGTCAACGTTTTAGTGTTAATTCAAACTCCCAGATTCCAGCCATGTTACCAAACAATGTTTTTACTACATGGTCAGCCAACACGGCAATGACCTTTTCATCTCCAGCAAACACTGAACTTTCCTTGATTTGATAACCCTGACAGCCATCTTCCTGAGGACATTCCAGTTCCAAACCAGGAAAATCGTCCTGCATGATTTCTTGAATATGTTCAATATTCAACACCAGATCTATACCGAGAGACTAAATTTGACGGGACACCTGGCACAAATCCAATCCGAAGCCCGCGAGGTTGTAGACGAGGCGATGAGTTAATAATTAATCACAAGGTAGCTGCCTCAGTTTCTTGTTCCATAAATTTTAGTAAGGAACGGTTTTCAGAACGTCGCTTGTCACTATGTTGAGTGAGGGTTCTAATGCTCTTATCTTAAGATTTGACCTAAGCTCCATCTCTTGTCTCATCTGGCGTAGGTAGGCTGAACAAGCATAGTTTCTATTCCGAGTAACTTTCCTCATAAAGACCTTGTTACACCTTTGACTTATGCGACTCATATTTGGTATATGATTGTTACTGGAAAAAATCTTTTATTGAGGGAAAATGGTAAAAAACAAAACAAATCAAACCAGACACAATGGAACGGGATCGATCGTTTACGCAGGTGGAGTTGCCTTCCGGGTCTGGGCACCTTATGCCGACGCTGTCGGCATTATCGGTGAATTTAACCAATGGGTGGAAGGCACCCACCAGCTTGAAAATGAAGGTACCGGTTATTGGTACATCGATGTGCCTGGCGCAAAAGCTGGACAGGAGTACAAATACGTCATCCAATACCAGGGTGAGCGTCTTTACCGTATCGATCCTTATGCCCGACAGGTCACCAATTCAGTCGGTAACAGCGTGATCTATGATCCTAAGAGCTTTGACTGGCAAAACGATCTTTACCAGCTTCCACCTCATAACGAACTGGTGATCTACGAGATGCACATTGGCTCATTTACAGCCGGAGAAAACCGCATGCCTGGCAACTTCAAGGAGGCAGTTGGGAAGTTTGATCATTTGAAACAATTGGGGGTCAACGCCATCCAGGTCATGCCAATTGCTGAATTTCCCGGTGATTACTCCTGGGGGTATAACCCAGCCAATATCTTTGCCGTGGAGACAACCTATGGCGGTCCGGATGCCTATAAACGTTTTGTCCGGGAAGCACATCAAGCCGGTTTTTCCGTGATACAGGACGTTGTTTACAATCATTTTGGACCTTCCGACCTTGACTTGTGGCGGTTTGACGGCTGGCACGAGGGCGACTACGGCGGCATCTATTTTTACAACGATGACCGCGCGGAAACACCCTGGGGAGCCACCCGCCCTGATTATGGACGTCATGAAGTGCGCCAGTTCATCCGTGATAATGCCCTGATGTGGCTGGACGAGTACCATGTCGATGGGCTGCGCTTCGATTCCACTCTCTACATCCGTACCGTTAATGGCGACGAACAACGCCCCTTGCCGGAAGGTTTCAAGATGATGGCGGACATCAACGCCGAGATCCGCGCCAAACATGCGCATGTGATCCTGATTGCTGAAGACCTGAGGGTTAACCAATCCATCACAGAAGATAGTGACAAAGGCGGGGCGGGTTTTCATGCTCAATGGGATGCAACCTTCGTTCATCCCATCCGCTCGATGATTGAAGCAGTGTCCGATGATTCCCGCTCAATGGGTGTTCTCAAAAACCTGATCTCGTTCAAATACAATGACGATGTTTTCAAACGTGTAATCTATAGCGAAAGCCACGACGAAGTGGCTAACGGGAAAGCCCGTGCTCCGCAGGATATCGATCCTGGCGACCCCACCAGCTGGTTTGCCCAAAAGCGCTCCACTCTGGCAGCTGGGTTGGTCTTCACCACGCCAGGTATTCCGATGATCTTCCAGGGGCAGGAATTTTTACAGGGCGATTGGTTCCAGGACGATATGCCTCTGGATTGGGATATGAATGAGGACTTTCATGGTATTGCCCGTCTATACCGCGACCTGATCAGGCGGCGCCGGAATTGGAATGATCAAACCCGCGGTCTGCGCGGTCAGTTTTTGAATGTGTTTCATGTAAACGAAGAGAACAAATTGGTGGCTTTTCAGCGCTGGGATCAACACGGTAAGGGCGACGATGTAGTTGTGGTCGTTAATTTTGCCAATGAATTCGAAGAAAATTATCAAATCGGTTTGCCAGATGGCGGTCTTTGGAAACTCAGGCTTAACAGCGATGCAAAAATTTATAGCGATGCTTTTGCCAATACCAACAGCGCAGATGTGGAAGCTCAACCAGGTGAAAAAGATGGCCTCTCCCACCACGGTTCTATAAATATCGGTCCGTATTCAATTTTGATTTACAGTCAGGATAGGGAGTAGCAAGGAACTGGGAACAGTAATCTGGGATCTGGAAATCTGGTGCAGGGAACGGGCACCGACTGTTCCGTATTATATTGATCACCTTATCGGACGTAGTGGGTTTATACGCTCTGCCAATAGTCAAACAGACCGGTCCTAACACTTCGCAATGGTAATCGTACAAACACCCTTTCCTCGGATTGCATTGGTTCCACCGGAAGGTGGAAGAGGGTTGGGGTCGAAGTCCTGCCACAGGTGGGTGCGGGTCTTATTTCGTATAGTGTTTTTTACTTCCATTCGCCAATAACCGAATTTTCCTCCCATTCCTCGAATAATCTGTTAAAATATACGCATGGATTGATCATGCACAGCATAACCCCTACTCCCTCCCCGGCTTTGGTAAAACACGTTGGGAACGACGTGGTCCGGAGGGTTGCGCCCTATCCGATCGACACCTACCCCGAGCTGGTTTGCGAAGTTGCTGCCCTTGCCTATCAAAACAAAGATTTTCTGCTTTTCTTCCGTGGACAGGACCGGGATTATCTCAACAAAGCCGGTAGCAGCACTTTTTACCCCACGATCTATCGCAAAGATATTCTTACCGCCCACGAAGTCTATTCGCGTTTCGACACCCTCGAAACTGCAGAATTACAGCTATTAGACGCCTTTGATTCCGCCCAAGTGGAAGGTCGTCAGGATGTTCGGCGCAAAAGTTACATCGCCTGGAGCATCCTCCAGCATTATGGCGTCTGCGATACACCTCTACTTGACCTAACCCTCAGTCTGCAAGCCGCTGCCAGCTTTGCGCAATACAAAACCCAGGAAGAACGAGGGGTTGTCTTCGTTTTTGCCCTGCCCTATCCCAACAACCGTGTCACTTACAATGGCGAACATGAAATGGTTGTCGTGAACCTGCTTTCGGTTTGCCCTCCGCTTGCCCAACGCCCCCGCTTCCAGGATGGTTACCTGGCAGGCACGCTGGATTTAACCTGCGATTATGGTGATAAATCGGAGCTGGACTTCAACAACCGCCTGGTCGCCAAATTTTCGATTCACAACGATGCCTCTTTCTGGGTCAGCGACTTGAAAGGCATCCCCGATCACCTGCTCTTCCCACCCGACGACCCGATGGCCGATCTCTGCAAAGAAGTTAAAACTCGTCTCATCAACGAAATAAAAAATATATTTGTTCTTTAGTTTTGCCCAAAACCTGGAGGAAGAAAGTGTCAAGACGAGGATCAATCACTAGTTTAATTCGCTATGCAGCAAATCAATCGGCAAAAATTGGCCGTGAGAGGGAACTAGCCCAGAAACGACAACAAAGAGAGCAAGAAAGGAGAGCCAGAGAGAAGGAAAGGCAAAGGATTTTCGAGACTAAAGAAGCAAGAGCTAGATATATAGAATCTCGGATTGAAGATGTATCCGAGGAAAATGATTTATTACTCCATGAGATGTCGTTATTGCAAACAATTTTGGATTCCTCTTTAAATTCTTCTCATAAGATTAATTTTGAAAAACTGAAAAGGAAAGAGACATATCCGCCTTTCAAAATACCTGAAAGTGAGATTTATAGTAAACCTAAACCCCAACATTCCGATTTCATTAATAATGTATATGTTCCTAATAAAGTAACCATGCTCATTCCTGGCATTAAAAAGAAATACATGTCAGATATTGCGAGAGCTGAAGCAGAATACATAAATGCGTTGGGGCTTCATGAAAAGCTTACGCAAGATTCTGAACGTAACATTGCTTTGAGGAAAGAAAAGTATGAAAATGAAAAAAATTCTTTTATTCAAGAAGTGAGAAAACATAATCTTGAAGTCGAAGAATTTGAAGCACTCTACGGAATTGGTGACGAAGAAGCGGTTACCGCATATTGCATAATGATTCTTGAGCAATCGAAATATCCTGAAAATTTCCCTAAAGAGTTCAGGCTCACATATTCATCCGAGCCTAAAGAAGTTGTTTTAGAATACGAGTTGCCTACACTAGATATTATTCCAAAAACCTCAGGTTACAAATACATTAAAATACGGGATGAAATACTTGAGACACCTCAAAAGCCAACAATCGTTAAAACCCTCTACCAGGATATTGTCGCATCCGTATGCCTACGCACAATTTTTGAGCTTTTTACTTCAGATCAAGGAAATTGGATTGAAGTCGTAACTTTCAATGGATTCACCTCGACCGTAGACCCCTCGACGGGTAAGGACATTCGACCGTGTCTGATCTCTGCCAGGGTTTCAAGGGAAGTTTTCGCAAACATCGATTTGAGTAGAGTGGATAAAAAAGCATGCCTCAAAAATCTAGGTGCACAATTCTCTCCTCGTCCGGACGAAATGATAGCCATTAAACCAGTCGTCACATTTGACATGGTTGACAAAAGATTTGTTCAAAGTAGCGACGTTTTATCTGACCTCGATTCAAGACCGAACATAATGGAATTGACACCTTTTGAATTTGAGATACTCGTGACAAACTTATTCAGTGGAATCGGTTTTGATACTAAACAAACGAGATCATCAAGAGATGGTGGGGTCGATGCAATCGCTTTTGATTCCAGGCCACTTCTTGGTGGAAAGATTATTTTACAGGCAAAGAGATACAAAAATGTCGTTGGAGTATCTGCTGTGAGAGACCTTTATGGAACCATGATAAACGAAGGTGCTAACAAAGGGATATTAGTTACTACCAGCCATTATGGACCAGATGCATACACTTTTGCTAACGATAAACCCATAGAGCTGATTGATGGAAACAGTCTTTTGTACTTGTTAAAGAGTCAGGGTATAGAAGCAAAAATTATAATGGAAGAATAGTCTTCAAAGGTACTTTGCGGTAGAATCCTACCGTTATGAAAAAGAAGAAGAATTTACGCAATTCGGTCAAAGCCGTCATCATCCAGCACGGCAAACTGCTGGTTTTGCGCAAGCAGGACAATGGCGGCGCTTACACGGTCCTTCCCGGAGGAGGGCAAAACCATGGCGAAACCCTGCACCAGGCGCTCAAACGCGAGATCCTCGAAGAGATTAGTGGCAAAGTCAAAATCGGTAAGCTGCTGCATATCCGCGAGTACTTTTCTGAAAACCACAACTTTGCCCTTGAAGAACGAGATGTTCACCAGGTGGAATTCTTTTTCAAATGCAAATTAGTGGGAGACTACCAGCCCAAAAACGGTCACACCCCTGATCCACATCAAAAAGAAGTGGTCTGGGTCGCTTTGGGCAAGTTGGACGAAGCCAATTTCTACCCTGTTTGCTTGAGGAAAATCCTCTCGGATCTCAAACACAGCGATTCACCCGTCTACCTGGGCGAGTGTAATTAATTTTTTTATAGCCCCTGCCAGTAACGGTATAATGAGGAAATTAACGGGCGTATCTTTCCACCCCGAAAGGATACATTATGCGTGAAGGCTTCCTCTCTACTGATGAACTTTTATTCCTGAAAAAAGAAAAAAACAGTCTGAACAACGCGCTCACTACCCTGGGCGGCTTCACCTTGCCCGGCGATGACCTCGCCAAGCTGCGCAGTGCGATCGACCAGCTCGACGAACTTTTCCTGATCGTGGCCGCAGGTGAATTCAATGCGGGTAAAAGCGCCCTGATCAACGCCCTGCTGGGCGAACGCGTTTTGGAAGAAGGCGTCACCCCTACCACTGCGCGGGTTACGCTTCTGCGTTGGGGAGAAACTTATTCACAGACCGTAATTGATGATGGTTTTGCCATAGTTACGCATCCTTTGCCCCTGCTCAAAGAGCTCAACATGGTCGATTCGCCCGGCACAAACGCCATCAACCGCAATCACGAGCGTCTGACCAGCGAATATATCCCGCGTTCTGACCTGGTGCTTTTCGTTACCTCCGCTGACCGACCAATGACACAAAGTGAACGCGTCTTTTTGGAAAATATCCTCACTTGGGGCAAGAAGGTCACGTTGGTTGTCAACAAAGTCGACATTCTGGATGGCGAGCCGGCGGTGGAGCAGGTACGCGATTTTGTGAGCAGTAATGCCGAGATGATCCTGGGCTACAAACCAGAAATTTTCATGGTTTCAGCCCGCTTAGCTCAGAAAGCGCAGCAAATTGCTGACCCAAATGAAGCAGCACGCTCGAGACAGGATAGTGGCATCGAGGAATTGGAACGCTTCATTACCGAAACGCTGGATGATAAAGCCCGTCTTGAACTCAAACTGCGCAATCCAATCGGGGTCGCCGCACACCTGGAACAGACTGCGTCATCAGCTGTTGAACTTCAGGTCAAGGATATGCAGCAGGATTCTGCCCTCACAGCCGAGCTAGAAAATACGATCACTCAATATGACAAAACTTTGCGCGAAGAAATTCCACCCCGCCTGGCTGAGGTGGAAAACATTATGATCAATTTCGAAAACCGTGGGCACGACTTTTTCGACCGTACCATGAAGCTGACCAATATCTTCAACCTTGCCAAGACCGAAAAGATCAAGGCGCAGTTCCAGGAGGAAGTGCAGGGTGATGTCTCTGGGGCGATCGACAAGAAAGTGCGTGGGATGATCGATTGGATGGTAGATAAAGACTTGAACACCTGGTACCAGGTGGCAGGGGCACTGGAACAGCGCCAGGCACAGAGCCAGAAAGAACTGCCCTCCTCCAAATCACCCCAGGCTGCCCGCCGGCAGGAACTGATCGACAATGTCAGTCAGACCATCAGCCTGATCGTCAACCGCTATGACCGCAAGCAGGAAGCCGAGCAGTTAGGCGATTACGTGCAGGAATCGGTTGCCCAGACTGCCCTATTCGGCATCGGTGCACTGGGGGTGGGTGCGATGGTTGCCACAGTTTTGACCACCAAGGCGCTGGATGTGACCGGAATTGTCACTGCCGGTACGTTGGCGGTACTCGGCTTTTTCGTGATTCCCTACAAACGCAAGCAAGCCAAGGAAGATTTTGCAAAAAAAATGGCAGAATTGCGCACCACGCTCAATGAAACGCTCTCGAATACTTTTAACAAGGAAGCCGACAGCGCAGTTAAGAGGTTGCAGGAGAATATTGCTCCTTACGTTCAATATGTTAACGATGAGCAATCGCGCCTTCAATCCAGCTGCACCACGCTGCAAGGATTGCAGGACGAACTAAAGGCGCTTGACAGCGAAATCCGCCAATTGGTGGCATAAAGGTAAAGCGACTCTGCTGAAATTATGAATGAGAAATTTGATCTTCCACTGAGATTAGGTCGGGAAACCGTCTTTGAGAGTAATTATTTACAACTCCATATCGATCGCGTCAGGCAGCCCAACGGTGCCATTATTGAATGTTTTCATTATGTGGAATATCCGCGCCCAGCAGTTGGCATATTGGTTGAAAACGAGCGGGGAGATGTGGCTTTGTGCCGGGTGCCCAGGTATACGACCCAAACTTGCCACTGGAGCGTTCCAGCTGGCGGCGTGGAAAAAGGGGAAGAGGTCCTGGTGGCTGCTCGCAGAGAAACCTGGGAAGAAACCGGCTTCGACTCTTTTGATCATCGATTGATTTACTCCTACTATCCTCAACAGGGAAGCAGTAACAAGCAGTTTCAGATTGTCTTTTGTAAAGCTGGTAAAAAGACCGGCCAACCCGACCCGGATGAGATCAGTGAAGTGCGCTGGTTCAGCCGTCAGGAGGTCGAAGGTTTAATAGAACAGGGCGAGATGGACGATGGTCTCGGCCTGACAGCTTTGCTTCTCTGGCTACGCGATTCTACGTAGGGAACGGACACTGACCGTTCCGAATCACACGGACGACTTTGGGCTATGCTCAGGATGACAGATATCCATTAAAATCAATTCATGTCAGCGCAGGGCGAAAGTCGAATCAAACCCAATACCAGCCAGATCCTCTTTTGGATGGGGATGGTAGTCTATCTGCTTACGCGCTTCATCGCCCTTGATAAATTTCCGATCTACTTCTTTTCCGATGAAGCCATTCAAACCATGTCCGCTTTCGACCTGATCAACCGTGGGTTTCGGGATATCCAGGGCAACCTCTTCCCAGTCTTTTTCGAAAACGGACAGCAATTCAACCTTTCGCTTTCGGTTTGGCTGCAGGTGCTGATCGCCTGGCTGCCTCGCTCGGTCTGGCTTACTCGCGGTCTGCCCGCCCTGATCAGCCTGGTCTTCCCGCTTTCAGTCTCACTGTGGGCGCGGGATTTCTGGAAGAGTAAATACTGGTGGCTCGCTCCATTCGTCATCAGCGCCCTGCCTGCCTGGTTTTTACATTCCCGAACCGCCTTTGAAACCTCCCTGGGAGTCAGTTTCTACAGCCTTTTCCTTTTCTATTACCTTAAGTATCGGCTGCAAAATTGCAAACTCCTGCCTCTGGCACTGCTTTTTGGCGCATGTGCCTTCTATGCGTACGCGCCGCTGCAACTGGTAGTGGTCGCCACCGGGCTGGTGCTCCTCCTAGTTGACTGGCGCTATCATTTCCAGGAGAAAAAGAGCCTGCTCATCGGATTTATCACCCTCGTGATTCTTTCGCTTCCTTATTTCACCTTCCGCCTAACAAATCAGCAGGCGCTCGGCACGCAATTGAACCTGCTGCGGTCATATTGGCTCAGTGACATTCCCTTCCTGAACAAAGTTGGAATCTTCGTGGGCAAGTGGCTGCAAGGGTTCAACCCGCTTTACTGGTTCTTCCCCAACCAAACCGATTTGATCCGCCACCAGATGAAAGGGCTCGGGCATTTGCCCTGGTTTTTCCTGCCATTTTTTCTGCTCGGTATGTGGCATTGCTTGAAAAAGTGGAGCCAACCAGCCTACCGACTGGCGCTGATCGCTCTGCTGGTAGGGCCATTGGGAGCTGCCTTGGCCAATATTGCCATTACGCGTGTGCTGGTGATGATGGTGCCCTTCAGCCTGATGATTCTGGTGGGTTTCGACCAGTCGCTGAGTTGGCTTTCAGAGAGAATACCTTTCAAAAATCTGCCTTCCTACATCTCCGCGTTCGCCATTACTGCATTTTCAGTGTGGATGAGTTGGTACGCGATTGTGAAAGGTCCGCTCTGGTACCCGGAGTATGGGCTTTATGGCATGCAGTGGGGTGGGCAGCAGCTCAGTCAGAAAATTACTGACTTCAAACAAGACAATCCTGGCGAAAAATTGAAACTGAGCCCGAGCTGGGCGAACAACACCGACATTATCATGCGCTTCTTCCTGGGTGACCCACTTCCGCTTGAGATTGGCACGATTGAAGAGTATGACCTCTATTACCTGGCATTTGATCCTGACCAGGTTTTCATCATCACATCCGATGAATACAAATGGCTGCTTCAAAACCCAAAGTTTGACAAGGTCAAGGTGCTTGACCAGCTTGAATGGCCCGATGGACGCACTGGTTTTTATTTTTTGAGCCTGGCGTATTCATCTGATGCCGAACAAATTTTTGAAGTCGAATTGCAGGAGCGCCGTAAACCTGAGGTGAGCGAGTTTGACTTGTTGGGTCAACGTGTGACCATCACCTATTCGCGTCTGGACCTGGGAACCATCGCGCATATTTTTGATGGCGATAACGCCACGCCTATGCGCACACTTGAAGCCAACCCGCTCGAAATCAGCATCGGTTTCCCGCGACCCCTCAATTTGCAAAAAGTGACTGCCATGGTCGGTGCACCTGCTACACGCTTCAGCGTTGCTATAACAATGGCCGGGAGCGAACAAAAAATTATATTCACAGAAGCGGTGCAGTCTTCCGACCAAATCCGCCCAATCTCGATCGATTTTGGATCAATATACCAGGTCAGCCAATTGAAAGTTTGGATTGAAAGCATCAACGAACCTGAGCCCACCCATGTGCATTTGTGGGAGTTGATCTTAGAGTAAAAACAGAATCGGGAGGTAATACTCCCGATTCTTGAATTTAATACTTACCAGAACTATTTTTCTGGAATGACAAAGTTGAAACGGTGATTGGTCACCAATGGGAACACGTCACAGGGAATGTTTTGTTCATCAAAACAAGGTCCACACGGACCGATCGTCCAATCCAAGGTTGCTTTTGTTTGAGCAGCCAATGGTTGATTTAGTTCGTAAGTGTAGCTGACATCTATAGGTTCGCTCCAATCATTGATTTTGGTGAGGTCATCAACCGTGGATCCCACTTTCGTTACAGCTTGAGCCGGGTCAAGGCTTAATAGTGGATCACAAACCCGATTATTGAAATCTTGTTCTACACTTACCACATTCTGTAATCCGGAGATGGTCAGATCGACAATCATTTTCTGATCCTCAACCCGCACATTTCGAACTTTCATCTGAATGTTCCCGGCATCATCGGCATAGTCTTGTGTTGTTTCTTCAAACTCAAATTCCGGTTGGGTTGCGATTGGGACTTGGGTGCAAGCAGCTATTGATAACAATACTATAACCAGAATTACTAAACTAACTGGTTTGGTTTTCATTTTATTTCTCCTTTTTTTAAAACAGGCTAAAACCAATGATTTTCCCACTAATATTGGACTGGGACCATCCCAGTTGTGTAATAACCTTGCCAACCATTGATGTATCCCGATACGCTGGCTGCCCAAAGTTTATTAGTCTGATATGGAACACTAACATCCACATGACAGCTCGAAACAGCATAGCAAGTTTTTGAACGACTGACTTCGGAAGCCCCTGACATCTGAATACCTGCAACAACCCTGATCCATGGATGCACTGTCGCGCATGTTACATAGGCAGTGTTGATTACATAAGCTCCGGAGTGGACCGGTCCGTCTGGCCATACTCCACAGTCTAACGCTTCATTTGGGAAAGAAACTCCACCGCCAGGAAGAGCTGCGGCGGCGTGCACTGGCTTTATGCCGACAAAAACCAGTGCTATCAACATTACTGATAGTATCAACTTTTTTTTCATTTGTTACTCCTTACCCCGTGGAATGATCGGAGTATTAGTATTGTACCATCTTTGAAATATTACTTATTTCATGAAAAATTGCCTGGAAAAGCAACGTGTTAATGTCCGTAAGCAGCAATGTAGAAATGTCCTAAGTGATAATAGGAGCCATGACAATGGTCAAGACCGGAAATCGACACTATTGCAATATTTATACACAGGTCAGGTTGGTGCACCAAATACTTGTTATCTGCCACTACATCGATGATGACTGAAAAGGACATTATCACTTAGCTCTTACAACTTGCCTTGACAAACCTTGCGCGAGTGAAAAACATGGTATACTTTCACCCGCTCCGTTGGAAGACGGGGACACTATTACACACGCCTTGGGTCAGACCCTCCTGCGTGCCCGCAACAGGGTGAGGAGGTTCGCAAAACCAGGCGGAGGCATAACGCAAAGGAGTTATCATGCCAAATGTATCTATGAAAGCTCTCCTCGAGAGTGGTGTTCATTTCGGACACAGAACCAACAAGTGGAATCCCAAGATGCGCCCTTACATCTTCACTGAGCGTAATGGTATCCATATAATTGACCTGCAGCAAACCGTCAAACTGCTTGAAGAAGCCTATAACAAGGTTCGCGATACCGTCGCCAAAGGCGGCACCGTCCTCTTCGTTGGCACCAAGCGCCAGGCTCAGGAAACCATCCAGGCAGAAGCAGAACGCTGCGGCATGCCCTATGTCAACCAGCGCTGGCTGGGCGGCACCCTCACTAACTGGGTCACCATTCAACAGCGTATTGTTGAACTGACCCGCCTCGAGAAAATGTTCGAGACAGGCGAAATTAATCGTCTGACCAAAAAGGAAGGCCTTCTTATCCAGCGTGAGATCAATCGTCTCCAGACCCGTCTAAGCGGTGTTCGCAACATGAAATCCTTGCCTGACCTGCTCTTCATCGTTGACGTTGAACGCGAAGACACCGCCGTGCGCGAAGCAGTCACCAAAGATATCCCGGTCATCGCCATGGTTGACACCAACTGCAACCCCTCTGACATTGACTACGTCATCCCCTCCAACGACGACGCCATCCGCGCTATCAAACTGCTCATTGGTCATATGGCTGATGCTGTGATCGAAGGCAAGATGCTGCGCAAGGATGAAGAAGTTGAAGAAGAAGTCATTCCTACCCGTTCCGTTATCTCCCGCAAGATCGAAGATGAAGAAGAACTGGACGACGAAGATCTGCTGGGCGAAAGCACCCGCGCCAAGATCGTCTTCGAAAAACGCGACGATGAAGAAGTTGAATCGACCGATTCTGACGTAGAAGACAAAGAATAATTTACACGAGACAGTCGAAAGGACAAACTATGGAAATTACCATTGATATGATCAAAGAATTGCGCGAAAAAACTGGTTGTGGCATCATGGATTGCCGTTCTGCCCTGAGAGCTGCCAATGGCGATATGGACATCGCCGTCGAAGAACTGCGCGAAAAAGGTCTTAAAAAAGCTGAAAAACGCGCCAATCGCGAAGCCTCCGAAGGTCGTTTGGAAGTCTACATCCACAGTGAAGGTCGTTTGGTGGTTTTGGTTGAAGTCAACTCTGAAACCGACTTCGTTGCTAAATCCGAATCCTTCAGAGAGCTTGCCCACGAGATCGCTCTGCAGATTGCTGCAGCCGCTCCCAAGTATGTCTCTGAAGCAGACGTGCCCGCTGAAGTTGTCGAAGAAGAAAAAGCCATCATCACAGCCCGCGTACGTGAAGAAGGCAAACCCGAAGCGATCATCCCCAAGATCGTGGATGGTTTCATGAAAAAATATATGGACGAGAACGTTCTGCTCAATCAGAAGTACATTCGCGACGAAAGCAAAACCATTACCGATATGATCAACGACAAAGTTGCCGCCCTGGGCGAGCGCATCGTCATCCGCCGCTTTGTGCGCTGGGCTTTGGGCGAGACTACCCCGGTCCCTACCGATGAAGAAGAAGCAGCCTAACTATTCAAGAGCCAACCAAAAGTTGGCTCTCTTTTTGCAACTTTACAGAAAATCGGAGGAACCATGAGCGAAGAAAAAATGGTAAAAAAATACAATCGGATTCTGTTGAAATTATCGGGTGAAGCCCTGGCTGAACCGGGCGGTTTTGGAATCGCCCCAGCACAAGCAAGCCATATCGCCCAACTTGTGAAGAGTGTCTATGAAACTGGCGTGGATGTAGCAATGGTGATTGGCGCTGGCAATATTTGGCGCGGTGCCACCGGCGAAAATACCGGTATGGATAGAGCTACTGCCGACTATATGGGCATGCTCGCGACGATGATCAACGCCTTGGCACTGATGGACGCTCTTGAGAAGATCGATGTGACCACCCGCGTGATGTCCGCCATCGAAATGCGCACCGTTGCCGAACCCTACATCCGCCGTCGCGCCATTCGTCACCTTGAAAAAGGCCGCGTGGTTCTCTTTGGCGGTGGAACAGGTAATCCCTACTTCTCAACGGATACGGCGGCTGCCCTGCGCGCCACCGAAATCGGTGCTGATGTGGTTATCAAAGCCACCAAGGTCGATGGCGTTTACGACCGGGATCCAAAAATCTACCCAGATGCGGTCCGTTTTGATCGGCTCACACACATACAGGCGATCAGCCAGCGTCTCAACGTGATGGACAGCACGGCGATCTCACTTTGCATGGATAACAATATGCCAATTTTGGTGCTGAACTTGTGGGAACCAGGCGCGCTCATGACCGCCATCCAGGGCGGAAACGTTGGCACCCTGGTAAGCATGGAAATATAGGTTGTTCAGCTGGTTAACTGACTTTTCAATATCAGGAGAGTTTGAGAGAAGAAGTTATATAAAACGAAGTCTTGCACTATCTAGAGCATTGTGGTATAAAATGTGCTAACAACAGCCCTTGCGGCGCTCTTATCCAGAGAGGTGGAGGGACCGGCCCTATGAAACCTCGGCAACCAACCAAGTGTATGGTGCCAACTCCGGCAGACAGATCTGGAAGATGAGAGGCTAAAGCATACCTTGCGGAATGCCCCTCACTTGCAGGGGCATTTTTTTATAACCTGAGGAGGTTAAATTGACAACAACATTTATGAAATCACCCAAATATCTGTTCACATCCGAGTCGGTGACCGAAGGTCATCCCGATAAAATGTGTGACCAGATCAGCGACGCCATCCTGGACGCCATGATCAAGGAAGATCCCTCCAGCCGTGTCGCTTGCGAAACAGCTATCAAGACCGGCTACGTGGTCACATTCGGCGAAGTCACCACCAAAACCTACGTCGATATTGACGCCCTGGTGCGCCAGGTAGTCAACGAAATCGGCTATGATCGCGGTAAAAAAGGTTTTGATGGTACCACTTGCGGCGTTCTGGTCGCACTTGCCAATCAATCCCCGGATATCGCCCGTGGTGTTGACCGCAATGGTCAATCCGAAGTTGACACATACTCAGAAGAATATCTTGCCGCAGGCGGTGCCGGCGACCAGGGCATGATGTTTGGTTTCGCTTGCGATGAGACCGAAACTCTTATGCCCATGCCTATCTACTATGCGCACAAGCTGACCCGCCGGATGGCTGAAGCCCGCAAAAATGGCACCCTCGCCTGGATGTACCCCGACGGCAAGAGCCAGGTTACTGTTGAATATCATTACGGCAAGCCAGTTCGAATCCACACCATCGTCATTTCCAGCCAGCACGCCGATAAATTTGAAGGTGTCAAGCTCAGCAATGAACGCATCCGTGCTGATGTCATCGAACACGTGATCAAACCCACCATCCCAGCAGAATTGATCGACGAAGACACCAAGATCTATGTCAATCCCACCGGTCGCTTCGTCATTGGCGGACCTATGGGAGACGCCGGTCTGACCGGACGCAAGATCATCGTTGACACCTATGGCGGTATGGGTCGGCATGGTGGCGGTGCCTTTAGCGGAAAAGATCCGACAAAAGTTGACCGCTCAGCTGCCTATGCTGCCCGTTGGGTCGCCAAAAACGTGGTTGCTGCTGGGTTGGCTTCACGCTGCGAAGTTCAGCTCTCCTATGCCATCGGTGTGCCGGAACCCCTGAGCATCAACGTGGAAACTTTCGGCACTGGCAATGTGGACGATGAAAAGATCGCCGAAGCGATCAGCCAGGTTTTTGACCTGCGTCCCCGCGCCATTATCCGTGATCTGGACCTGCTGCGCCCAATTTACCGCCAGCTTGCCAGCTATGGTCACTTCGGTCGCGATGACCTTGACTTGACCTGGGAAAAGACTAACAAAGCTGATGCGCTGCGTGAAGCTGTTGGCGTTGGAAACTAAGACCTACATTTCAAAACATTACGCCATCAAAAAGAAGCAGACAAATCTCTGCTTTTTTTTTGTATAAACTCTGTATCATATTGCCTTGACATCTATATAACAAAAAGGCTACTATTCTTCCAAATGAAACTGAAACGAAAGTTACTGGTTGTCGTGTTGAGCATGCTTTTTTTGTTCTCATCTGTATTGACGGTTAGTTTTGCGGTGCAATACGTGGAAGCAGAGAACCGCCCCATCCAGGAAGCAACGAGGCAAGCCCAGCAGCTTGCCACCCAAATGGCTAACTTCTACCTCACAGCCACAGCTCAGCCAGGCGCTACCCCAAGCCCTACGCCCACCAGCCTGCCGACCGTTACCGCGCAAAAGTTGCTGATGCCGACTGTCACAAAAATGCCCACTCCCACCCCTAACCCGCACGCCGCAGAGCTTCAGCAAGCACTCTCGCAGGTTGATATCGACTTCGCTGCCTGGCAGAGTATCAATCCTGCCATCCATGCATGGATCCGAAACGATTCCATCCGCGTGGACCTCCCGGTTGTGTTGCCGCCTGACAACGAACACTATCTGACACGTGATATCGATTTATCATACAAAGCGATGGGCTCGATCTTTTTTGATTTTCGCAATAAAACTGATTTCACAGATCGCAACACGATCATCTATGGGCACAATTTTGACAATGGACTCATGTTTAGCAACCTGGTGTGGTACAAAGATCAGCGCTTTTATGAGCAGAACCCATACTACTATCTTTACACACCTGAACAGGTTTACAGGGTAGATATTGCCGCCGGTATCGTCGTTTCTGAGACAGACATCACTTATCTGGATGTCGACTTCCGTTCGGATATGGAATTCCGCAGCTTTATTCAAAAAATAAACCAGAATTCACTACTTGAATCTGAAATTGAGCTCTCTCCCAGGGATAAACTGGTCACGCTCTATACCTGTACCAACGACTGGCAGGGACAGCGTTTCGTGGTTATAGGCAAAGTTACGTCACTTGGCATCTTCCCGATGAACTGAGCCAAGGTTCGTATCACTCATCGCAAAGATTATACACACCCTGTACATAATGTAGAACTGAAAACTGAGGGATAGTAAAATTTTCCTCCATCAGGTTTATTAAGATATTTGAAAGGTTAGCCATGAAAACGATTACTACCATCCTGATTGCACTCGCTTTGCTGATTCCGCTGGGCCAGGTGGAGCAACCTGTAACAGCAAGTCAGAATTATCAACTGAACCTCTCTCATATAGTGTGTCTCGGGGATTATGTTGAAGTTCACTTTGTATTGCTTTTCACCAGTGAAGGAGATGATATCTCTGATTTGACATACACTTACGGGGTCATCCCGCCTGGCGCGCGGACCGGCAATGTTGTGCATTTTACTGACAACGTGGCGCCTGGTTACTACAATATAACCAGCGCCTCGGTTTGGGTGAACGGCATCGAAGTGACACTCCACAACCCCGGTGCTTATGCTGGTTATTATGGCTGCCAGGTAGAGCCCACCAGTGCACCTACAAACACGCCCACCAACACGCCTACCTACACGCCGGTTGTTCCAACCAATACACCTACCAACACACCCACCGACACGCCAGTTATTCCAACCAACACCCCTACCAATACACCCACCGACACGCCGGTTGTTCCAACCAATACTCCTACCAATACACCCACCGACACGCCGGTTGTTCCGACCAATACACCTACCAACACACCCACCGACACGCCGGTTGTTCCGACTGAAACTTCAACGCTGCCAACTCCAACATTCGAAATCACACCAACTGATGCTCCTGGCGTTATGCCTACACAGCCAATTACCACTGCCACTTTCTCGGTGCCGAACACAGGCAATGATGACAGTTTCCTGGGACCTGGCATTGCAATTGCAGGGTTTGCAACTCTCGGGCTGGGGATTGCCCTGAACACAATTTTGCGCAAAGAATATGCTGCCAAAGGAACAAAAAAGTAACCCTATAGTAAAGTAAAAACAACCCCTGGATTTTTATCAGGGGTTGTTCTGTATACCTGGTTTTTTAAGAAGAATTCCAGAGAGACACTCAGCTTTTGACTTTCAGGTACAGCCAGATCAAACCAAAAATCAGTGCTGCGGCGAGCAGACCGATGCTGACCTGGATCGGAACAACTGGTTTGCTTTTCACAGCTTCGTCAGCCTGGGACTGTTCCGCGGCCGGTTGTTCAAGCTGAGCAAGGCTTAAGTTGGGAGTTTCTTTCAGTACTGTTCCCACCTTTTCCGGATCGATGCCATAGATTTTAGGGGCTTGATGAACCCGGGTTGACGGAGTCGGCACTGTAGTCGCTTCTGGCACAACTGTCGGGATCGTCTCGGGAAGTATTTCTGCTTCAGGGATAGCCATAACTTCTGTAGGGGCCGGTTCGATGATTTCCCCAGCACCAACACCTTCCATTGCGGCAGTCTCTCCAGTGGATAAGGCATTCGGATCGATATAAATATTGATGCTCACACCGCCAGTATCATAGACCTCACTGCCTCCGCCCTTTCCACCAATACCGTAATAACCGGAATTCCAATTCAACAGGTAAACCGGTTCGGATGCCATCGTCTTAATTCCGGCACCCTCTTCTGGTACCGCCTCTGTTGGCGGACCTTCTCTTAGCATCGTCGTTTGAGCGCTGTCCTCGCTCATAGGGGCTGTTAGCGAAACATTATTAAAAATTAACTGGCTGCCAAAGATGACAGCGACCAAAAGCGCTGAGATCGCGCTCGCCCAACCAAAAACAGGTTGCAGGAAGCCACCACGCTTTGCCTTGCGGGCTTCGGCACGGGTAAGTGTGAAATTATGGGGGACCTTGCAGCTAGGCAACTGGCCCATCGTACTTTTTAGCCTTCGTTGCTGGCGATATAGAGCTGTCAGATAAGGGCAATCGCATAAACGCTGATCAAACTCAACCTGCTCCTGTGGTGTCAGGGCATGATCAAGAGCTACGTTTAATAATTCCAGGTCTCTGGATGTAACATTTTCTTGCCTAATCATCTTTTTCCTCGTTATTCAGACGAAATTGATGAGGCAAAAGTTCCCCTCTGGATTGTAGACATTCCTGCATTTTCAAACGTGCCCGGCTGAGCCGGCTCTTCACTGTTCCTACTGGGCTTTGAATTACCTCCGCGACGGTCTCGTAATCCTCCCCCGAGACGTCCACCATGATCATCACAACACGGTGTTTGTCATTCAGCTTATTAAGGCAATCCTGGATTGCTTTTTCAAGCTGTGCATTCATCATTGTTTCTTCTAAACCTGGCGATTTATCAGCCACCCACTCAGGTGATTCAATAGGATCACCTTCGTCGGTTTCGGGTTCAAGCGGTATTGATGGACGACGTTTTTGCCTGCGCAGCTCGTCATAACAGGCATTGGTGACAATTCGCAAAAACCAGGCTTTAAACGATCCGCCCCGATAGCTGTCAAGCTTCCGATACATGGAAATAACCGCATCCTGAGTGGCATCAGCGGCAGCAGCTTCATCAGCCATAATGCGGTAGGCAACGTTAAAAGCTAAATCCTGGTAGGTCAAAATTAACTGGTTAAATGCATCCAGATCGCCTTCAACAGCCTTTTCGATCAGAAGTGACTCTTCCATAAGCATATATGTTGCAAGTCCTGCGCCAGATAATTACTGGTGCTACTGATCCAATTGTATCGTAAAAATAATCAGGCTTTTTTGTTGTCCTGGTCTGAGTCACGCAAGTGGGGGAACAAGATCACTTCCCGCAATGTATGTTGCCCGGTGAGAATCATCACAAAACGATCCACACCCAGCCCCAGCCCGCCATTAGGCGGCATACCATAGGCCATCGCGTGCAGGTAATCTTCGTCCATTGGGTTAAGTTCTTCTTCATCGGCGTTATAGGTATGCCCCATGTCCAGGAAGCGTTGTTCTTGGTCAAGGGGGTCGTTCAACTCAGTGAAAGCATTACACAATTCCATACCACCGATATAGCCTTCAAAGCGCTCCACTGTGTTGAAATCTTCCGGTTTTGCCTTTGCCAGTGGCGAAATGTCGCGCGGATAGTCATAAAGGAATGTTGGCTGGATCATGATCGGTTCCAGGTAAGTTTCGAGCAGGGTATTGATCAATTTACCGCGCGAGACACCTGGTTTGAAATCAATTTTCTTTTCCCGCATCGCTGCAGCCAGCGAGTCAGCATCCGGATATTGCTGAATGTCGATGCCAGCCTGGTCGATCAAACCCTGGCGGATCTGCAGTCGGTTCCAGGGTGGGGTCAGGTCAATTTCATGCCCCTCGAACTGGATCTTCATCGTACCGAGCACTTTTTGGGCAACTTGTGAGACCATCTGCTCAGTGATCTTCATGATTTTCTCATAGTCGGCATACGCCATATAGAATTCCAGCTGGGTGAATTCCGGGTTATGCTTGAAGGAGACACCCTCGTTTCTGAAATCGCGACCGATTTCGTAAACGCGGTCCAGCCCGCCTACCAATAGTCGCTTCAGGTAGAGTTCAAAACTGATACGCAGGTAAAGTTCCTGGTGCAGTTGGTTATGATAGGTAGTAAACGGTTTGGCAGCAGCTCCACCGTAAATGGGCTGTAAGATAGGGGTTTCCACTTCCAGGAAACCACGTTCATCCAGGAATTCCCTCAAAGCTTTGATTGTTTTTGAGCGGATTTTGAAGATCTCTCTTACTTCCGGGTTGACCGCCAGGTCCACGTAACGTTGGCGATAACGCGTTTCAGGGTCGCTCAACTGGGCATGGCGCACAACTTCACCATCCACAACCTCATCTTTGTCTGCCGGCAGTTGCAATAGCGCCTTTGCGAGCATGTGGAAATCTGAAACCTGCAGGGTCACTTCCCCCCGCCTGGTGCGGAACATGGTACCGCTGGCTTCAATAAAGTCACCCAGGTCATAAAAACGGACGAATTCATCCAATTTTTCTTCACCAAGCTCATTGACCCGCAAAAGCAGCTGCACCTTGCCACTGCGATCTTCGATGTGGGCAAAACTCAACTTGCCCATATTTCGGATGGCGCGTAAGCGTCCTGCCAGAACAACCTCCACAGGTTCGGTTGAGCCTTCGCCTTCAATTTTTTCAAAAGCAGCAACAGCATCGGCATTGTTATGGGTTTTATGCGAACGCGTCGGGAAGGGTTCCACGCCCTGTTCACGCAGTTGCTCGAGTTTGTTCAATCTTTGCTCTTCTAATTCGGAAAATTCGTCTTTCAGCATTGTGCATCCTTTACATTAAAAATGCCCCACCGGGTCTGGTGGGGCATTCAGTTGGTTTCTTTTACTCGATATTCAAGATCTCAACTTCGAAAGCGCCACCGGGCGTTTCCACCTTGATCTTCTCACCGACCTTATGATTGATCAATGCATGACCAATCGGCGATTCGTTCGAAATCCTGTCTTCCAAAGGGTTCGCCTCAGCCGGACCAACGATCATGTAACATTCCGGATCGTGGCCTTCCTCTTTGATCGTAACTTTTGAACCGACCTTGACGATGCCTTGGGTGTTTTCTTCTTCACCAATGATATGCGCATTGGCAAGCAAAATTTCCAAGTCCTTGATGCGGCCTTCGACAAAAGACTGTTCGTTTTTGGCGGCTTCAAATTCTGCGTTTTCGATCAGCTCACCGTCTTCCATGGCGTCTTGCAATCGTTCAGCAACTTCCTTGCGTTTGACGGTTCGTAAAAAATTCAATTCTTGTTCGGATTTTTCATAACCCTCACGTGTCAGGTATGAACTAGGCATATTTTCTTCCTTAGAATTATCCTTCCCCTCAGGGGTATATAAAATGCGCGCCGAAGATTAAAACCCTCAAACGCTAGACCAATATTATACTATGTTTACGACAATTACAAGCTATGGTAATAGCCAAAATGACTAATTCCAATTGGGTGGAGCCGGCTGAGGCTCCTCTCCCCGTCCTTTGAACAACCAGCCCATAATCAAACCGAAGATGAATCCTCCGATGTGGGCGAAGTAGGCTGTGCCACCCTGGTCGGGTGCTCCCAAAGAACCAACACCACTAAGTAATTGCAGCAAAAACCACAAACCTAGTACGATAATCGCTGGCACAAGTGTCAGACGGGCAAAGTAACCAATTGGCACAAAAGTATATACGCGGCTATGGGGATATATAACAATGTAAGCACCTAACACAGCGGCAATTGCGCCACTTGCTCCGACCATTGGGACTGTTGAGCTGGGGTTGATCGCTACCTGAAGCAAAGCTGCTGCTACACCACCAGCCAGGTAAAAAAGCAGAAAAAACGCATGTCCGAATCGGTCTTCGATGTTATCACCAAAAATCCACAAGTAGAGCATGTTGCCGAGCAGGTGCATCCACCCGCCATGCATGAACATGCTGGTAAACATATTAATAATTGAGAAATTGGCAGGAACCAGGGCATATTGGGCATAAATCTGGTCAAGATTGCCTGAGTTCAGGAACATCCATAAGAAAACGAGCACATTAATCGCAATAAGAGCGTAATTCACATAAGGAATACGGCGGGTTCTTATCTCATCACGAATAGGAATCATGTTGAACCTCTTTCATCTAGATTTTTCTGATAATATTACCTTCACTCGAGGGTGATCTCGATAAAACCCTCTACGCTCTTCTGGTAAAAGTGTTGCGATTTGGCACATGATCTCGGTTGTACCCAACTCGAGGATATCTTTCTCGCTTTGTCCTTCCCCCGGTTTAGGCAGATCAAAAGGTTTTCCAAAAATCACTTTGACTTGCATCTTCTTTAATTTCAGAAAACGGCTCATCATATCAGCCGATCCTAAAACAGCCGCGGGTATGATTTGTACCTTATTCTTTACCGCCAGCAAGACAGCACCAGGTTTTCCCTCATGCAGCTGACCATCTCTGGAGCGTGTTCCCTCCGGAGCTAAACCGACGATACCGCCTTTTTTCAAAAAAGCTGACGCCTCTCTGAAAGCTTCGAAATCGTAGCCTTCCCGGTTGATCCAGATAACCCCTAATTTTCGCAGGAAAGGACCAAAAAAAGGGGCATTTTCATATTCTTTTGCAACCATTCCAACGATATCTGTACGAGAGGTCGCCATCATCAAAAAAGGTGTATCCAACCTGCTGATATGACTGGTAGCAAGCACAAATGCACCCTGATCGGGTACATTTTCACCACCGACCACCTCGAAGTTTGCCAATAGACCGAAAGCGGAACGCAAGAATTTCATCACCCTTGTTCGGGATATCCAATCATGGGTCGACATACATTCCTCCTGCTAAATCGGTTTGTTCGTTTTTGTTATTTTTTAATACATAGCGGGCAAAGACAAAAATTCTATCGATGGCTCCAATCAGAGCTATTAAAGCAAAAAAGCCGCAAACGTATGCCAAAAGGTATACGGCACGGCCTGGAATTTGTCTGAGTACAGGGTTATTGGTTGTTTCTGGCTGCCATCTGATCAAAAACTGGAAAAGCCATCCAGCCCCGAGGACCACCGGGATATTGCCAATAAGGTTTATCCAGTGCATCCAGCGAGGGCTGGTTCGATTCGTTAGTGAGGGCTCAGCAGCGCTGTCAACCACTATTTTTCGTTAATAGTAATGCTGATGATCTTATCGCCAGCAGGAGCTTCGGGGTTGTTATCCGCATCACGTTCAGTAATCTGATCTAACACGTCAAAGCCTTCAATCAGTTTCCCAAAGATGGTATAGCCACCGTTCAACGAAGGATAAGGTACATAAGTAATGAAGAACTGGCTTCCGCTTGTTCCTTCTGCCTGACCTCGGGCAACGCCGACCATGTAGGCTTCGTCATATGTAAGTTCAGGAACGATTTCTTCGCGGTACTGATAGCCGGCTCCACTCCAACCTGTGCCAGTGGGGTCACCGGTCTGAGCCATGAAGTTATGATAAACACGATGGAAAGTCACACCATCATAGAAACCTTCGCGAGCCAGGTAGACAAAGGAGTTGACTGCCAGGGGGGCTGCTTTGGGGTAGAGCTCCAACACCAGGTCACCACGTTCAGTAGTGATTGTCGCTGTGTAGGTTTTATTTTGGTCGATCACAAATGGCGGGCATTCGGTGGGCATATTCTTTTCAGCTTTCATAACTTCAATAAAGTTGCTGAGGTAGGCTGCCTGCCAATTGCCAACTGGGCGACCATTGACCAAAATCGTGGGGGTGGAATTGACACCGGCTTCAAACATGGTCTGCTGTGCTGTAGTGACCTTATTGATCACATCTTCACTGGCTATGTCGGCAGTGAATTGATCAACATCCAGACCCATGTCTCCAGCTGTAGTCTTCAACCATTCCGTCAGTTCTTCAGCTGTCAATGGTGATAAGGTCTCCTGGTTCAAGAAAATAGCATCATACATATCCCAGAAATTGCCTTGCCTGCCAGCAGCTTCGGCAGCATAAGCCGCCAGTGGGGCAGTTGGATGAAGTGAATCGAGCGGAAGCGGGCGGTAGACCAGCCTGACATCATCAGGATACTTTTCCATCAAAGTTTCAAGCTCGCCGTATGCCATACCGCAGTAAGGGCAGAAAAAGTCGGTATATTCGATTATCGTCAGGATGGCATCTTCCGGTCCTTTGATGTAATCAGTCTCGCTGACCGGGGCGAAGATCGCCAGTTGGGCTTCTTCTTCGGGTGTCAATTCTTTAAAGAGCGGACCAACCATGGTGCAGCTCATTTTGCCATCTGCATCCACAATGGGTAGTACTTCTGTGGGTACCGAGGGGACTTCTTCAGTAGGTTCTGCAGTAGCAGCTTCAGTCGCTTCGACAACTGGGGTCTCGGTGGGTGGAGGGGTGATTTGCTGGACCTGGCAAGCGCCTAACACCAGCATAAATATCATGACGATCCACAGGTATTTCGTTACATTTTTCATCCTGAAATTCCTTTCAAACAACGGGGATTGGTTACCGTTGAATTATCTAAAAATTATTTCCCTAATGCATCAAGGACGATTGCTCGAATCTCTTTCTGTACCTGCTCAGGGTTCTGGGCAGCATCAACGATCTTCCAGCGATCAGGCTCTTGCGCAGCAAGGATATGGTAGCCTTCACGAACTCGCTCATGAAATGATAACTCAAAAGCATCAAGGCGGTTCCATTCCGCTTTGATCTTTTTTCGTTTCAACCCGGTTAAAACATCGATATCGAGCAGGATGGTCAAATCTGGTTTTAAGCCGCCAGTGGCAAATTGCAGCATGGCTCGCAGATCATCCAGGTTCAGACCATGACCATAGCCCTGGTAAGCCAAGGTGGAGTCGCCATACCTGTCACATAATATGATCTTGCCTTCCTGTAAGCTGGGCCTGATCAACTCTTCAACCAGTTGAGCCCTGGCAGCCAGGAACAGCAATATCTCGGTTCGAGGATGAAGTTCGGTGTTTTCCATTCGCATCAGAACCTCACGGATCTGGTCGCCGATCTTTGTCCCGCCTGGTTCGCGGGTTTTTACAACAGAATATCCAGATTCTTCCAGAAATTGTGCCAGTCGAGGAAGTTGAGTGCTTTTTCCGCTTCCTTCCGGGCCTTCAAAGGTGATAAACATGCTTAATCCCTATAAATTCGCACATAACGGTTGGGGTCTTTCCCGAATGATCGGGAAACCAGGTGCGCTCGCTTTGCTAATTCATGCTGCTCCCGTCGAATTGGCGAGGGCATGGGTGGTAGGTTAATAAATTTCTCTCCAGCCTGGACCATCATGATTGCCTGTTGGGCGTGGCGTGTAGCTTCTTCGTTCAGTGTTCGTCTGACCGGGGTTTGCTGAGGTTGAAAAGAATCAGCCAGGAACTGCTCAATCTGCTCGACTGAGTTGGATTTGACCACGAAGATGGGAATGCCACGCTCCTCTGCTTCAACAATTGGCTGGAGCCGGTCGCGATAATAACGCCGCTGGGTAAGCAAAATATCAGCCTCCGAGAGGTCCTTCACCACTGTCGCAGGCACACCCAGGCTTTTAATTGCCTGTAAAAGCCGGTTTCTTGCTACACCGAAGGCAAATATATTCTTCTTACCTTCCAGTTCTGAAAAAGGCGGATTTTGAAAATCATCATCCTCCAGAAAGTCCTCGTACCGGTCAGCGTGACTGGGCTGGGGTTGGTTAGTTTGTTTTCGAGCCGGAACCTGGCTGCTGCCCCGATCGAATGGGCTTTTATCCATGCTGCCCCTTCGGATCGCCTGTGACACCGTCGGCATATTTGGTTTGGTTTGCTTGAGGATGTGCACTTGTCCTTCGTCATCCCTGAAACGATCTTCGGGAAGCATCGGATATCCACGCAAAATCGAATCTACTGCAGCGCCGACATCTCGGTGTACTTTCACCCGTCCACGATCCTGAATCTCAACAAGGATGGTGAAAGTGGGCGGAGATTTACGTTCCAAAACTGTCTTTTGGGTGCCGCGGCGCCTGGCTTCATCGTCCGAAAGTGTCACCGAAGAAACCCCGCCAACCAGGTCGGAAAGGGTTGGGTTAACCAACAAGTTTTCCAGGGCATTGCCATGCGCAGTACCGATCAGCTGCACACCGCGCTCGGCAATCGTTCTGGCTGCCTGGGCTTCCAGTTCACGCCCGATCTCGTCTATCACGATCACTTCAGGGTTATGGTTTTCGACTGCCTCAATCATCACCTCGTGCTGCAAGGATGGTCTCGGTACCTGCATGCGCCGGGCGGCGCCAATTGCCGGATGCGGAATGTCACCATCCCCGCCAATCTCATTGGAGGTATCCACGATGACCACGCGTTTAGTTTCTGCCAAAATTCGGGCAGCTTCGCGCAGCATGGTGGTCTTGCCAACACCTGGTTTACCCAAAATCAGGGTGCTTTCACCAGACTCGATCAAGTCCTGGATGATGTTGATCGTGCCGTAAACTGCCCGTCCAACTCTGCAAGTTAAACCGACAACAGAGCCGCGTCGATTGCGGATCGCAGAGATACGGTGAAGGGTGCTTTCCATGCCAGCCCGGTTATCTGCGTCAAATTCACTAATGCGGCTGACCACGCAACTGATATCATTCTGGTCAACCGGACGATCGAGTAATTTCACCTCTCCGCTAACGAAACGCGCTGTAGGTATCCGCCCCAGGTCAAGGACCACTTCTAATAGATCATCAAAATGATCTGCCTGGACTACAGCTTTGGCGATTTCCTCAGGGAAAACGCCAAGCATAGCCGCCAGATCATCAGTTATATATTTGGTTTGTGTCAATTTCATTTCCATCATCTATGACTTGATTCTATCTTAAACCGATGACTATTATCCTACCTTATATCGTTTCTAACAGAATATTAATCGCACTCTGTGATCGCTGGTTTACAAATGGTATTGTTTCTTTTCAGAATGTTTGTATAAATTGGACAGGCTTTTTTTGACAAAGCTTTATTGAGTTATTTCCTCAATCGATGCTGCAGATATAACAGCAACTGTCCTTATCAGTATTCATAATCTCAAGATTGCCATAATGTTCCATCAATTCATTCTTCACTTGCCGGATAAATTGGAAATAGTTTCCACCTTCCAAGACTTCTGCCAGTTTCATAAGAATTGACTCAGCCCCATTGTAATCATGCAGGATTGCCAAATGTTTGCCCACTCTTTGCATCTCTGCGTACAATTTCTTGCGCTGATCTTCATCCATCCCATGAGCCATAAAGGAAGCCATGACAATGTCAAAACTCTTATCAGGAAAAGGAAGCTCCCCTGCAGCATTCCCCAGCGTAAAGTAAACGTTCTGGTTTTCTATTCGTCTTTTGGCTACTGACAGCATTCCTATTGAAAGATCCAGGGCAAAGGTTTTTAACCCCATTTCGCTAAATACAGATGCCATTGCACCGTTGCCACAACCCACATCCACAATGCTGGAAAAATTGGACACATTACAATAAGGCAAGTCTTGAAAGATCCTGGTATATTGTTTCCTTTGCCTGTCAAATGCGCGCTCATAAGCCGGTGAGAGTCTGTTAAAAAGTCTGGCGGATCTATCTATGGACATTGCTATTTCCCCCTTGCATTTTCTCAACATTTTACCCGGGTAATGGGTAGCGAGCCTTCCATGTTTTTGCTTTCAAATATTTTTTGAACAGTACTGAGTTCGAGTGTCTTCCGTAGAACCAGGTGCTTTACCAACAATATCTGGGGTTCGCTTTTGGACACCCCTTCATTCTCCAGGGCTGTATCCAGCCAGGGCATATAGGATCGCACGCACAGATAGACAGGTCTGCCGAAAAGTTCCGGGATCGCAGAGGGCAAGGCATGCAGTAAATTAGTAGCATCGACATCTGGAGCTGTGGTCACCTGGACCCAAACACCTTTGGGTCCGTATTCCAGGTCTGCAAAACCAGCCAGTCGTCCATTCTGGTGGAATGAAACCAAACCGAGCGCGGCTTCACGAGACATAGGCTCAACATATTGCACCAGGCTTGGTACTACCTCCTTATAGAGTGCATTAACTGCAGCAATGTCATCCGAAGTCCACAAACGCCACGGATTCGATAGAGAAGGACTTTCTTTATTTTTTGAATCCAGTTGATAGATATTCTGTCTTGCCCAAATAGTAAAACCAGCTTTTCGAAAGCCTTCCATCAGGGAGGAAGGTTCAGGTAAATCAGCCAACACACCCCATGCTTTCCAGTTTCCGGCGCTTTTTACCAGGCTTTCGAGCAAACAGCAAATATTGAGCGGATCGGTTTCTTCCTGGCAGCCCAGAAAACACATCTGGGCATACCGCCTTACTTGTCTTTTCTCAATCTGACCGTAACAACTTTCGCCCTGCTCCCCTTCCCAGGCAATGGCAGCCTGTTCGACCAAAGGGGCAACACGCTGCATTACATTGCGTAAATTGAGGGGATCACCTCGCGTGAAAAATCGAACCGAATCCAAACTTTGCAAGACAGCACCGGTTCGGCTGATTTTATAAAGGTCGAAGGGTGTTAATTTACGGATTCCGATGAGGCTAACTCCAAAAAATAACGGTGGAAACGCAAATCGTCAGTAAGTTCCGGATGAAAAGAGGTTGCCAGCAATTTGCCTTGCTGGGCGGCAATGATTCTGCCATCCGGTAAACTCAACAGGGGTTTCGCTTTTCCATGGACTTCCGTGATAATCGGTCCGCGGATAAAGGTCAGGTGATAGTCGGGGTGGCTCGGTTTCAGAAATGGGACGGGCAGGTCAATCTCAAACGAATCGATCTGGCGGCCAAATGCGTTGCGCTGAATCGTAATATCCATCAGTTCAAGCAATGGTTGCTTTTTGCCAACGTTCTTCGCCAGCAAAATTGCCCCTGCACAGGTTCCCCAGATTGCCTTCGTTTTGCCAAACTCCCGGATAGCATCCAACAGACCATAAGCGACCATCAGTTTTCCGATCGCAGTAGACTCGCCACCTGGAATGATCAACCCGCTGAGACCTTCCAGGTGCTCTGGAAGGCGGACCTCAGACACATCAGCCTCGAGTTTTTCGAGGCTGATGCGATGTTCACGAAAATCACCTTGTAAAGCTAAGACTCCGATTTTCATTGTCGATTGTTTCGTCCTTTTGCTTACCAGCCGCGACCAGCCATTCTTTCTTCTTCGGGCAGCGAACTTGCCGATCTGCCAACCATGGCTTCACCCAGGTTTCGGCTGACTTCAGCCAATATGGCAGGTTCTCTGAAGTGCGTTGTCGCTTTGACGATGGCCTGAGCCCGTTTTGCAGGGTCGCCGGATTTAAAAATGCCTGATCCGACGAAAATACCGTCCACGCCCAGTTGCATCATCAGTGCAGCATCGGCAGGAGTGGCGATGCCGCCGGCAGCAAAATTGACTACAGGCAGTTTGCCAAGTTCGCGTACCTGCATGCAGATCTCGTAAGGTGCCTGGATGTTCTTTGCGAAAGTCATTACTTCTTCTTCCGGCAGAGATTGCAGATGGCGGATATCACCATAAACCGAACGGGCATGCCGCACGGCTTCAACCACATCCCCGGTTCCGGGTTCACCCTTGGTGCGCATCATAGCTGCGCCTTCGCCAATTCGGCGTAAGGCTTCACCCAGGTTTCGGCAGCCGCAGACAAAAGGTACCTTGAAATTGTGTTTATTGATATGGTAGGACTCGTCTGCTGGTGTCAAAACTTCAGATTCGTCGATATAGTCCACACCCAGCGATTCCAAAATCTGGGCTTCCACAAAATGTCCGATACGACATTTAGCCATCACCGGAATGCTGACAGCATCCATGATTTGTATGATCAGTTCGGGGTCGCTCATACGGGCAATCCCACCTGCTGCTCGAATATCTGCCGGGACGCGTTCCAAAGCCATCACTGCAACCGCTCCGGCGTCTTCAGCGATCTTTGCCTGATCGGCAGTGACCACATCCATAATAACGCCACCCTTAAGCATTTCAGCGAGTCCTTTTTTGACTGCGAATCCGGTTTCTTCCTGTTCCATCCAACCTCCAATATTGGCCTAATTTGATATTGGGATTGTACCACTAACCGCAGCTCTTTTTGGCTTAAGCGGCTTCCTCGCGCAAAGCGGCAACCAATTCACGGTTAAACGCTGGAATATCGGCGACAACTCTGCCCCAAACCAGGTTGCCTTCCCGGAATGCGGTCTCATCGACCCAATGGGCACCTGCATTCACCAGGTCATCTTTAATGCCCAAAGAACCGGTTGCCTTCTTTCCATCAACAATTTTCGCGGAAATCGCAACCAAACCGCCATGGCAGATGATGCCAATGATCTTGCCCTGCTCGTTGACCTTGGCAACCAGGTCAGTTGCCACTGTGGATCGGCGTACTTTGTCCGGTGCCCAACCGCCCGGCAGCACCAATGCGAAAAGGTCATCTGCAGAAATGTCTGCAATCAAGGTGTCCGGTTTGACCTCCAAGCCGTGTTTACCTTTGACCGGTTTCAAATCTACTGCAACTGTCAGAACCTGCATGCCTTCTTCCTGCAAGCGCATGGCAACAGCATAATACTCTAAATCTTCAACGCCTTCCGCAACCAGAAAAGCAACTTTTTTTCCTTCGAGTGACATATTTTTCTCCATTTCTATATTAAACCATTCAGTAATTGGATAACCATGTTTTACTGCAAAAAATAATAACATACCCCCCTCTTGGATTCCATTTTTTGTAACCGCAGGTGAGTTTATTACCGTCGGATCCGACATTCTGGGAAGAAAAACACGAAGTGTTCTCTGTAAGAATCTTAGCTATTTGGAGGTTAAGGTTCTTACATCGCACACTTCGTGTCACTATGAACGCTCAAAATGACAAAGATTTCCCTACATATCCACAAACCGGCTGTCGTCCAAATCGTCTTTCTCTGGTTTAGGGGTAACGACCTCTGCTGTCTCTTCAGGATGTGCTTTCTTGTCCGCCAGCTCGACCTCCCAGGGGCTGGCCCGCCGGGTTATCTGCCACTTGCCGCAATGCGGACAGCGTTCAAATTTACCCGCCACGATATTTATCCCCAATATAGAGCGTGGGAAGGTTTTTCCGCATTGCTTGCAGACTGCCAATCCGTACATTCCACCGCCGACCGAACCGCTGCCTTTTTGCCTGGAGGTAATCAACCAGCTAATCCCCATACCTATGAGGGTGACGACCACGATGACACCGATTATGCTGATAGTATTTTGACCAGCGTCTGCTGCACTGATGAAATTGTAAACAATCGGTCCCACGGAGATGGTCGCGTCTGTATTAGTGCTTACTTCAGCGCGCATTTCGCGCGGACCATTCGGATAACTATCGGTATTAAAAGAAAAGCTGAAGGGTGCAGCAGTCAAATCTGCCATGACTGTATCGTCGATATAGTAAACCACCCTTTCCACTGACTCCAGATCGCCATCCAAATATAGGGTCATACTGCCCTGGATATCTGCTCCGGAGCCATAGCCCCAATTACGCCTAAGTTTTAGGATCAAATCAGATCCTTCCTGTGCCTTCACTTCCGAGAATGCGAAGACGAGCGGAAATATCAGTAAAAATCCCAACCAAAGTAACTTCTTTTTCATCTATCTACTTCCATTTTGTCAAAATATTTTCGCGGTCGAAAATAAGCGTTCCCAGGTGGAGCATGCCAAAAGCAACCAATGCACACACCACGATCGCGATCAACATAAATTTGACATCAATCACCAGTTTCCCTGCCAAAACCGCAAACATTACCAGTAGAAGCGGCAAAATCACTGAGCCGGAAAGTTGTTCGGCAACGCGTGGATCACTGACCCTCGATGAAACGTAAATCGCAAAAATAGTGGCAATAATTGAGAGGATCGGACCCAAAACAAGAATTCCCAGCAGCCAGATGGGGCTGAAAATGTAACTGATCACTCCAGGTGCCAACCCAAGCAGAAGACTGCCGACCAAAAAAATTCCGAACGCGCCATAGCTGATCAGCACTCCCGGTATCACAGCTGCCAACCCTTTACCCGCCAGCAGTTCAATCGTTGTGATCGGCGTTGCCAATAGAGGTTCCAGGGTGCGGGTGGTTTTCTCGCCAACAATACTGTAAGCGGCAATGGTCGTTGGGATCATCAACGGCATCATCATGAACATAATCATGAATTGGTTCAGTAGATAGATCTGGGTACATTCACTTGCAGTCATGCCAGCACAGGCTGCCCCAAACCCGCCAGGCAAGCCTGCGCTTTCGGCGGGCAGGTCGACCCCGAGGGAACTCTTGGTCATATACAGCATTACTAACGGCATAGCCACAAAAAGCATTGGCAGCATGGTCATCGTTGTGATCACCCAGCGGTTTTTGAAAACCTCGGACCATTCCTTATCTATGATCGTTCGAACGTGTTTCATGCCTGCCCCCTTTCATTGCTCTGTACCATCTCAAGATAGATCTGCTCCAGGCTGTGCTTGATTTCACCCACAAATTGCACATCAGCGCCTGCCATAACCAGTGCATTGATGATTTTAGGGTTGCTTTCTTCAGGATCTCTCAATGAAACCACCATTTTATTGCCCACTGCTTCCACATTATCTACTCCGGCTATGCCCGCAACCAGGCCAACCCAGGCTGGCTGTACTTCGCGCAGATGGAAAACCACCTTGCGGCCAAACATTTTGTCACGCAGGTTGGCAGGGCTGTCCAGCGTGAGTAGTTTTTGTTGAAAAATGCCCACCCGGTCGCAGAGTCGTTCGGCTTCATCCAGGTTGTGGGTGGTCATGAAGATGGTTCGTCCTTCAGTTTTGAGCTCTTCGACAAAATCGCGTACAGTTTTGGATGCTTCTGGATCCAGTCCAGTGGTAGGTTCATCCAGGAACAAAATCTGTGGTTCATGGATCAGTGAGCGGGCGACAGCCAGTTTTTGGCGCATGCCTTTTGAAAAGCTCCCCACACTGTCGTGCCGGCGTTCCCATAACCCCAGCATGCTCAAATACTTGTTCACCGATTTTTCAACATCTGGCACATCGTAAAGCTTGGCAAAGATTGTCAGGTTTTTCTCAGCAGTCAAGCGTTCATACATGCCCGGCGACTCGGTCAGTATGCCTACATTTCGGCGGATGTTCGTGTCTTCCTTGCCCAACTCGAACCCAGCCACCTGGGCAGTTCCGCTTGTTGGACGGATGAGACCGGTCAGCATGCGCACCGTGGTGGTCTTGCCCGCGCCGTTAGGTCCTAAAAAGCCAAAAACCTCTCCATGCTCCACTTCCAGGGTCAGATTATCGACAGCGATAAGGTCAGTCTCCTGTTTCTTGCCAATCTTAAAAATTTTTGTTAATCCTTGGGTTTTGATCATATTCCTCGTTTCGAAACTGGGTAATTATACAATCAACCACGATTGGTAGAGTCAGTTGCTCGGTGGCAGCTCGTGGAACCAGCACTTTTTATCCTGCTTATAAAAAAACAACGCCCCGGATTCGGGGCGCTGTGATCTAAAAACTAAGCTTTTCCAGTTACTTTAAGATTAGGGGCAGATAAACCATGTAATCTGTTCCAGTTACAGTAATTCGAACAACCGCCACATCTGAGTAGTCAGTCATCAATCCTGGTGTAGCGAACATCATGTATTCGAAGGTATCTACGCCTTTGAAGATGCCATCCGGAGTATAGGTAAAGGATCCGTCAGCATTGAACACCACCGTCCCGTGATATGGTCCAGTTTCTGGTACCAATTCGACCCAAATTTTGTCGTAAACATTGGCATCAGTGTCATTCGCCAGAACGCCTGGGGCATCCACAGTCAACACATCCATACGATCGACCGTATATTCATCGTCCATTGCCATGGGAGGATGGTTGAGTACGAGACTGATCAACACAGGGTCATGGTCTGATGAGCGATAGGGTGTGGTTGGGGCAAACATCGCATCAACAAGATCGGGCTTATAGGATGTATCGTAATCAAACACATCCGATTCATCAGCATTGATATGCCAGAAGTTGGCATCCAATACGTAAGAAGCAAATTTGCGGTTACCAAGTGCATGATCAAGATAGCCGGTTTGACCATCGTATACATAACCATAAGCCACAGGTTCCTGGAAACGATCCACCAGGTTGAAATAGTCGTCTGCAGTGTCGGGCAGATTATCCGCACCTAATTTGATCATATCGATCGGGTCTTCCATGGCGTAAGAGTTCAGGTCGCCAATAATAACGTACATATCCGAACCGGTTCCGGTTGGATCAGTCTCAAGCCATTCAACCAAAGCTTCTGCAGCAGCCTTGCGGGTCAAGTTGCAGTTTCCGGCGCCATCGCCTAAGTCTGGATCACCATCACAAGCCGAGCCCTTGGATTTCAGATGGTTGACAGACACGGTGAAGACCTCACCTGTCAGTTTATCCATGAAGGTTTGTGCCAGTGAAGGACGGTTGCGAGTGGTATCAAAGCGGGGATCTACACTTGCGTCAAGCACGGCAAACTCACCAACCATCTCAACTTTCTCAGTCTTATACAAGATGGCTTGTTTGATTGCATCAGTACCAAAAGGACCAGTTGCCACGTAGCCATACATTCCTGGCTCTGTTGCTGCATTAAGCAGATCCACCAGGCTCATCACCGGTTCATCAGCAGGTTGACCAGGATGTTCGTTTTCAATTTCCATCAAACCGACGATGTCAGCATCCATGCCCAAAATCGCGTTCACGATCTTAGCCTGCTGTCGAGCCAATTCTTGGGGTTGATCGGCATCAGCGCCACGGCATTCCATCGTGCCAGAAGGACCGCAGATGTCATTTACGCCGTCATCAAGAGTGGTGAAGTAATTGAGAACATTCAAACTGGCGATACGGATTTCTCCGGGAACAAGGTCAGGGGCATCGGTACGAGGATTGACCGCTTCATAAGTGGCTGTGCCAACCGGCTGGACCTTCCAAACATTAAAGTTGTAATCCATCACACCAGTCAAATCCTGGATAGTATCGCCGCCGCGGAAGTAATGTTCCAGGTTGAAGGCTGATCCATCAGGATGGCGCAGGTAGGAGGGGTTCTGATAACTGGAGCCATCGTCAATAGCGATGCTGTCCAGTACATGATAGGCAGCCATATCAATAGCGTCCTGCCCGGGTTCCACGACAGAAGTTGGGGTGGAGTGGCGTGCTGAGGTGAGCAGCAGTTCCCCGTAGCGGTCAAAGTTGAAATATTCGGAAATGACCAGTGCCTGCGGGAAAGTCACCAGCATGCCTTCCAGGTACTCGAGGTCTTTGCTTGCGAAAGGCAGTGTCAACTCAACAGGTGCGACTGTGTTGCCGGTTGAACAGGTTTGAATGGCAGAGCCGGTGATCTGGGTCAGTCCATAATACTCACTGACTGTACCAGTCAAGCGCAGTTTATCACCTACGTTCACGTCTGGTGCAGTTTTGTAGTAGATGAAAATGCCGTCAGAAGTGGCTGTGTCAGCATCACCAGTTTCATCCTGGATGAAGAAGCCATTCTTTCCGCCCACCTGGAAATCGCCCACAACAACGCCTTCAGTGGTCAGGGTTTGTCCAACTTTAGGCGAAGCTGTTCCGCTGCCTTGAATTTCATAAATGGGGGTGAAAGCATCACCGCAGGCTTCTACGGTTTTGAAGGAGAAGACATAATCTGCAGCCATCGCCTCGATTGGTTCGTCCTGGTCGCTCACGTTGGCTGCCACAACGGTAACCGTGCAAACGTCGCTGGTAGCAAAATTCGCATCAGGGTTGAGCGTGAAAATTGGGTTGGCAGTTCCATCGACCGTGGCTGTATGCTCACCTGAGATCGTGCAGTTGATTGTGTACCATCCATCGGTCACTGTCACGGGTTCACTGAAGGTGATGGTGATGTCGGCATCAACAGCGATGTTGGTTGCACTGTTCGCCGGCACGGTGGAACTGACGGTTGGCGCGACGTCCGCTGCCGGAAAACAATTTGTGTCATGTGCACCAATGTGGGTGAAATCATTTTGGGGGAATCCATTCCATTCCAAGGCAGGGTCGAAGAAATCATAGCCATCGGGATCGCCTTCGCAAATGGTATCTTTCCGAGTCAAGGTATGCTCGGCAGTGGTAATAGGTTCAGTACCCCAAACAGTTCCAGGGTCATTTCCAACCTGACCGATGGAGTCCACCACAAGTCCTGTTGAAATCTTTCGTAACAGAAGCGCATCGTCGCCGTTATAGTATGTAACTGCACTTGTTATGTCAGCCGCAGCTAGTAATATGGGGTCTGCAGCAGCATTGGCAATAACAAAAACATCCCCATTCATCACGGTCCCTGATAAGGTTACTTGTTGTCCAATTATCGTACTTCCATTAGTGTAAAGCTCGACTTTATAATCCGAGAGGTCTACATCAGCGCCAGTTCCATTGAAAATCTCGAGAGCTTTGTTATTGCTTGAACCCTCAATATATTCAGAGAAGAACAATTCAGTTGGGAAAATTTCCGTCGGTCCACAAGCATGTGTCGGTGTGGATGAATTACGGGGACTTGCCAGCACAGAATCGAAATCGGTACTGTTGGTGTCTGTGTCCAGGCAACCAGATTCCTTGCGGATTACAGAATTAGTTACAGAAGGATTAGGGGTTGGCGCACTTCCTTCGAAACAATCGGCAGCAGCCCCATACCCGACGAAGTCAACCACTGTTGCTCCCCCGACAGGACATCCACCGGTAAGAAATGTCGTTGAATTTACCAGGGCAACTTTCCCTGAATTTGCTCCCAGATTGATTGAGCCAATGGCATCTGGGGTGGGCAAATCTACTGTTCCACCGGTCCAAGCGGCCTCCTTGATCAAATAATATTGACCAGGCTGGATTGTTCCAGAGAGGTCTGTTTTGAAACCCCAGACAGTGCCTATACTGTATGCATGTTGGACACTCCAGCCAGCCAGTGAAACAGCTGTTGGCCCTGCATTAAAAAGCTCAATAAAATCGTTTTTAAGCGTAGCTTCACTGCTCCCCCCACCACCATAGACTTGGCTTATGCGAACATCAGGTGAGACTGCTTGCACAGGTTTATTGGGTTGAATGCCGAGCATACCAGCCAGCAATGCAAGAACCATTATCAAATAAAATGGTTTTGGAATTGTTTTCATTATGTTCCCTCCAGTGAATTTTTGAGATCGATTACTTTCACTTAGAATAATATCATAAACGTCCATTTTTCTCTTCTAAATCGGCATTTTAAACGATTCCTTCTGGAGGGAGCAAGGGCTGTAACCCTATAACGGTACACCTTGCCATGTTCCACCTCATTAATTCGAGTAACTTTTGATATTGACGTTTGTCACCTTTTTGTACAGTCATACAGAAAACTCCTCTTGGATAGTGTAAAATTTGATAGGCGATTGTATGATTGTATATGTACAAGCAATTACCTGAGTTTACTTTGACCCGAGGTAGAAATGAAAATTGTTACTGATAGTGGAGCTGACCTCTCCTATAGCGAATGCCAGAAAATTGGTGTGACCATGGTCCCGTTGAAAGTCGAAGTCAATGGCGTCTCTTACCAGTCAGGAATTGACATTGACCCTGACCAGTTTTATGACATGATGGATGCCAGCCCAACCATGCCCAAAACTTCCACACCCTCCATTGGTGAATTCACAAGAGTTTACGAGGAACTGGCAAAGGAAGATGATGAGATCCTATCGATTCACATCTCTTCTGGTTTGAGCGCCACCATCAATGCGGCGAGACTGGCAGCTGAGAATGTCAAAAACGCCCATATCCAGTTCTTCGATACGCTGACGCTTTCCATGGCGCAAGCCTGGTATGTGCAGGCGGCGGTAAAAATGCGCGATGCCGGTAAATCGATGGATGAGTTGGTTGCCAAGCTCAATCAAATCCAAGGTGCGGTCACGACCTTTTTCACCCTGCCCGATTTGAAATACCTGATCGCCGGCGGGCGCATCAGTCACCTGAAAGGCTTACTGGCTTCTTTGTTGGGTATCAAGCCCGTGATCGAAGTGAGCAAAGAAGACGGCAAGTATTACGACCGGATCAAGAAGCGTTCTTTTCAGAAGGCAATCATCGGTATCACTGAATTACTGCAAAATTTGCACCCGCAAGGCTCTGTCCTGGTTGCCCAGATCTGCACAGCTGCCAACCCTGAAGGTGGAGCCATGTTAAAGCAAGCCATGGATAAGATTTACCAGGTGAAATGGCTGCCAGAGGGCAAACTTGGAACCGCCCTGGGTGCCCATACCGGTCGCGGCCTGGTAGGTATTATTTGCGGGCAAGAAGACGCCCTGCCGCAGATACCGTAAAGGAAAAAAGGAGACCTTCC
>ENA-UOOH01000202-UOOH01000202.1-fermentation-metagenome-genome-assembly--contig:-NODE-202-length-70950-cov-66.354933_pt1 | contig 70950 bp, 69 predicted proteins | sample MGYA00245778_ERZ724025 | MGnify/ENA primary metagenome ERZ724025 (study PRJEB28704, sample SAMN03018313) | fermentation metagenome | biome: anthropogenic terrestrial biome; feature: soil; material... | reverse complement strand
CGAGACGGTCGAGGCCGGGTGGAACGTGCTGGTGGGGGCGGAGAGGGGGGAGATCTTCCGGGCGATCTGGAGTTTCGCTCCTGAGGGAGAGCAGAGACCCTGTTTTGGAGACGGTACTGCCAGTTCTAAGGTTGCACAGATTCTATCTGAGTATTACTAAGAACAGGAAAAACTAAGAACAGGAAAATTCATCGTAGACTTACAACCGGCGTCGACTCATACCGGAGCAGAATGTGAACTGATACACTTCCCTCGATTTTCCCGGTATGTGCAATTCTATCCCTCATCCTCATGCAGGGTATATGAACCATTCGCACCTAACAGCATCTTTCAGAGCTCTTTTATCATAGCAAAACAGATTTTATCGTATGGAAAAGACCTGCTCCCGCTGTATCCTGGGCGATACATTTCCAAATATTAACTTTGATAAAGATGGTGTATGTAATCACTGCCACCGATACGACAAAAGATGCAGCAAATTTTCCGTCAATCCGGAAAACCAGAAAAAACTCCGGTCTCTCGTTGAAAGGGTGAAGTCGAGGGGTAGGGGTCTGGAGTACGACTGTATCCAGGGTGTAAGCGGGGGCCGGGACAGCACGTATACCTTATACCTTCTCAAGCAGTGGGGCCTCAACCCGCTTGCCGTTCACGTCGACAACAGGATGGACTCATCTATCGCTGTGGATAACATGAAAAATACCTGCCGGAAACTCGATGTTGACCTGCACAACCACACTGTCGAATGGGAAGAGTTCAAAGATCTGCAGAGATCTTTTCTTTTTGCATCGGTGCCCTCTGTTGATATCCCATCAGATCACGCGTTTGTTACAGTTTTATACGATATAGCGGAGGAGAAGAATATTGAATACGTTTTTAGTGGTGCATCGTTCCGGACGGAGGGTCTGGGGTCGATCGAGTGGTCACTTCATGACGACGAACGCTTCATACTCGACATACAGAGCCGACATGGAACAATGAGACTTGACAACTACCCTCTGCGCACTATCGCTGACGTCTTCAGATGGTATCGGAAAGGAATTCGGGAGATCCGGCCGCTTTACTGGATGGACTACCGCCACAGGGATGTGGATCCGCTTCTGGAGAGGGAACTCGGCTGGAAGTACTACGGCGGACACCACTTCGAATCGGTGTTCACTCGCTGGGCCTTTGCCTTCCTGTTACCAAGGAAGTTCGGGATCGACAAGAGAATTACCGACTACGCGACGCTTGTTCTGTCGAAGCAGATGACAAGGGAAGAAGCATTCAGTAAAATGCGGGAGTCGATATATTCGGCTGAGCAGGAAGAGAGAGACAGGAAATTCATTGCCGATACGCTCGAGCTGACTGAAGAGGAGATGGATTCAGTTCTCCATGCGGCCCCGAAACGGAACTTCGACTACGATCACCACTCAAGGTTCCACCGTACGCTCCAGTACCTGATCTCCCCGTGGAGGTATTAGGTTGAGTGCCTGTAGCGGACATTGGATCTCTTCTATTTTAGAATAACCTGATGTTTGGAGATATAAGTCGTATTGGGCGGCACATCGGTGAGAACAATTGAACCTGCAGCGATGATGGCGTTATCACCGATGTGGACCGGGCCTAGGATGATCGCACCGGCGCCGATCTGGACGTTGTTGTCAATGACGGCCCGTTCTTCTTCAGTTGACTTCTGCCCGATGGTGACATTCGATCGGACAGCACAGTTCTCCCCGAATCGGGTGCCGTCCCGGATGGTGATCCCGTACGGATGCCCGAACCAGGTGGATTCCGGGATCTCCCGACAATTCACATCACAAAGGAGAAGGCGAAGCGGAAAACGCTTGCGGATGCACCAGTATGCGTTTTTTGCGGAATCGATGATATGATATTGGATGAAATCTAGAACCGCCATTGAACGTCGACCTCGTCTATCATAGTGGTTTAAAATGGGTAGTACCTGAACTCCCGGCAACCTTAGGCACATCATTACACAAATTTCGTAGCAAATCCTCAATTTTTCGAAAACGCTCCCATAACCTTGTTAGAATCGAAAGGCCAAATGTGTTAATGTGCCTAAAATAATATAGGCGCATTATGCCTCGCTTACTGAGGCATAAAAAGAGGAAACAAGCCGAGTAATGGTGAAAGGAACCACTACTGTGCGAATATGGAGTCTCATGCGCCTAATTTCCGCGGGAGTTCAGGGTAGTATTAAAATCCTCGATTGATCCTCACACCTTCCGGATACGTGAGTCTGGCTGTATGCAGTCCTTACCAATCCAGTGCATTCACAACGGTTCGCACTTTCAGGATCTTGGACCGAAGTGCCCTCTGACTTGAGTCCGGGGAGGAATCGGGCCCCTGGGGTTCCCATACACTTTCACGGTGTGCGGCCGAAGTTGATGTTGGGGAACCCCGTGGAGAGTGTGTGCAATCGGCAACAAGGTTGCGGCTGTACGCCTCTCCCAACGCACGGCGGGCGTTGTACTCTCACATCCGGGAGACTTTCGGGCTTTCGGCTCAGGTATCTCAGCTCGCCATCTGCAGGGTTGCCGGCAGTTCCCGGAGCGGCCGGGAGGCGATCAAGGAATTGAACAAGGTCCTTGCCGCTCTCGATAAACCCCTGAAGCCGTCGATTCCATCGGGCCTCTTCTTGATGTTATATTGTGGAGAGCAGATCCGGTCGTTTCAATAGAAGACGGACTGTAATAAACTTAGATCTTCCCTGATGCGGTCTTGTTGTCTAGAAAATAGGACCCAGATAACGGGCCTTATGTATACAAAAGGGTGGACGTATAATACTTGTACCATGAGGTGTTATGCAACCGGAAACAGTTATGGCCTACGTCAACCGGCTAAAAGATACCAAACTTACCTGTGGTAAGACGCTGCTGGAATTAACCGCCTATAATGGGATTGCGCTCTGGTGGTTCGCCGACGTGGCATTCTACTACTATTTGTTTGATCGGAAGTATGCAGGTTCGGGCAGAGAGGCAGGACTTCGCCACAAGATCGAGACGAGCAGATTCTTCATGGCACTCGTCCGCCGGATATACTACGCCGGTGATCATCTTCTCGCGATGGTTGCACATCTGGTTCTCCTCCGGTGTAATAGATTAAAGCAGGTTAGATCGTTGGGATCAGGGAAAAGGACGATTCTTATCACCGGCGAAGACATCGAATGGAGGACGTTTTATGCGAGCAGTCGGGCCGAACCAATCCTTTCAGATCAGTTTTTTCACACAATCATCCAGAAACTCAATGAAACGGGAAAGTACAGGATCGTCTCAACGTTCCCCCTGAAGTGCCCCTACGCCTCATCGGTACGCGCCGTCATCAGCAAGTGCAAGCACTGGGATGTACTCCATATACCGTTCAATTTCTTCTTCCGGCATCGGATCGGGAAGGAGAGGAGTGAGGCGAAACGCTACTTCAGAGAGATATGGAAGATGCTGAAGAGCGATAGGAAACTTGCCAGCCTCTTAGACCGGCCCGATGATCCATACGGGGAGATCCGAAGACAGATCAGGAACTACTTTGCGTACGATAGACCTGAATACGTCTTTGCCGAGTTTGCCAAATTCATATCCATGGCCGAGGCCATGCTCGAAAGCATCAGGCCTGCGGTCATCGTCATTGAGGACGAATACAGTGTATTTGAGCGGGCTCTTATCGTGGCAGCGAAGAAGAGAAATATACCCTGTGTTGCAATTCAGCACGGTGTTATCCACGAGTTACATAAAGGGTATCTATACCAATCCGGTGAAATCTCGCCGGATCGCTCCGCCAAATCGCCGTTCGTGCCCATTGCCGACGTTACTGCGGTGTATGGCCAGTATCATAAAGATCTGCTGACCCGGACAGGCGGGTATCCTGAGAGCGCTGTTGTCGTAACGGGCCAGCCGCGCTACGATCGGATGATCGATCTGGATCGAGAGTCAGTCCGTTCAAAGCTGGTTGAAGAATGGCGCCTGGACCTGTCGAAAAAGATCGTGTTGTGGACGACACAATGCCATGGCGTATCTGACGCTGAGAATAAATTGAATTTTCGTGCTGTTTTTGATAGTATCTCATCGATCGGGAATGTACAGCTCATCATTAAACAGCACCCAGGGGAGCCGGAGCGGTATGACACAATGATCCGGGAGCATCTGGAGGGCTATTCGCTCGACGCTCATATCGTTGCCAAAGATGCAGATACTTTAGGGCTGCTTGCCGTGAGCGACCTTGTCCTGGTACTGAACTCAACAACGGGACTTGAGGCAGTAGCGCTCCAGAAGCCCTTAATTGTAATGAACCTTGGTGGCCAGCCTGACATTGGGGATTATGTTCAGGAGGGTGTTGCCTGCGGCGTCTACAGGTCCGAAGACCTCAAATCGACCATAGAGCAGCTCCTGCACGACGATACCTGCCTGGCACAGAACAGAGAGAAGTTTATCCGGAGATATCTCCACCGGGTTGATGGGAGAGCAACAGAGCGAGTTGTTGCTCTGATTGAAGAGTGCATAGAAGCCAGAGGTGTGAGGGCAGCCCACCGGCAGAGGGCATGATTAGTTGGGGTGCATGGATTTTTCCCACCATTCCAAGTTGTTTTGGAGACTTCGATGCGGAATATATGGGTACAATAGCAAGACGCTAAGGTGCAATAGAGGCCGAGGCCCTGCGCACTATATTGGCGATATATTGTATCAGTATGACAAGAATGACCGGATATCAAGCCAGATGGGCTGAAGCCCCTGTATGCGGAATAATAAGAGTCTCTGCGAGGATGAAGCCCAAATGATGTGCACCGGAGATGCGTTCTTTACTCTGAAGGTTAGTGGGCGCATTTGAGTTTAGGATTAACTTATATCTCCCCTGCAAGAAACACTCTATGCGAGGGACGCATCAGGTGGCATGGAACTCTGGTTGGGATGACATCTTCCGGCAACACGAATGGGGAAAATACCCCCCTGAAGAGTTAATCCGGTTTATCGCAAGGACTTTTTACCATGCGGCGAACAGATCGGACGTTGCTATCCTTGAGGTTGGTTGCGGTCCGGGCGCGAATCTGTGGTACCTTGCTCGGGAGGGTTTCTCAACATACGGGATTGATGGAAGCGAAGTGGCTATAGGGCGTGCACGGGACCGCCTAGAATGCGATGATTTACGTGCTGACCTGTGCGTTGGCGACGCAATGCATCTTCCCCATCCGGACGAGGTTTTTGACGCGGTCATTGACATCGAGTGCATATATGCTAACAGTCTGAAAGACTCCAGATCGATCCTCGCGGAAATTGGACGGGTTCTGAAACCTGGGGGGATGCTTTTCAGTAAAACTTTTATGACGGGGACCTACGGGGAGGGGCTCGGCCCCACCTTGGACGATGAACCGAACACTTATACAGAGCTTCCCGATGGCGCGTTGAAAAGTGGGTATGGTATCACGCGATTCACGACGGAAGATGATCTTTTTGACCTTTATGGAGCGCTCAACATCGTAAATGTCGATTATGTCATACGAAGTGAAAAAAATCGCCGCTACGAGATTCGTGAGTGGGTCATTGAGTGCCGAAAGGCATGAAGGAATAATTTTGGACAATCGGCTTAACGGCAGCAGGATGGGGATTCTATGAAAATCGGCAGTTTCTGAACATTTTGAATATATTTTTCACCCATACCCCTGCCGAAGTTGGTAGCACCCCAGGATATGGGGGGAAATCTATTCCGAGTATCCCACTTTGCGCATCCTTAGATAACTACTTTAGGGATTTAGTCGTAACTTGATCTTTGGAGTAGTACCTTTATTTCTTCTTTGCCAAGCAGTGCCGCATGGCTTGAGGTATATGCCATAACGCGTGCTTTTTCAAAAGTGCTTGGCAACATACAGGTATTTCTTCCGTTCATCTTATCCTGCTGCGGCAAAACAATAAACATCTCTTCGTTATCATACGCATTCTCCGCTTCTTCTTCGGTCATTAGTGCTTCATATAACTTTTCACCGGGCCTTTTTCCAATCGTCTTGATCAGAATCTGATTTGTATTGTAGCCGTATGTTGATGCCCACGTTTTGATAGTTGCTTCTGCCAGATCATCCATTCGTAGAACAGGCATTTTGAGAATAAATATCTCTCCCCCCGTCGCCATTTCCGCTGCCTTCAGGACTAGATCTATGGCCTTCGGTATGCTCATCATAAATCTGGTCATCTCTGGATCAGTGAGCGTGATTGGACCTCCAGAGGAAATCTGCTTCTTGAAAAGGGGAATTACTGATCCGCGTGTATTGAGTACATTCCCGAACCTTACGCAGGAGAATGCTGTATCTCTATTCCCTTTATAATTGTTGGCCGAGATCATCAATCGCTCGGCAAGCAACTTTGTCGCACCCATAACGTTGACGGGATCGACCGCCTTATCTGTGCTGATCAGAATTATTTTCCTTACTTCTCTATCGAGTGCGGCGTCAATTACGTTTTGAGTTCCAATAACATTTGTTTTTACTGCATCAAACGGATTGTATTCGCAGAGGGGTACATGTTTTAGGGCTGCAGCATGAAAAATAATATCTACGCCCTCAAATGCTCTGAGAAGTCGCTCTTTATCCCGCACATCTCCAACAAATGTTCTGATTCTGTCTGCCTGCAGATCCTGCTCAAGATCAAAGAGGCCGGTCTCATTATTATCCAGGATCCGGATTGCTTCGGGGCCCAGTTTTAGGAGATTTTTCACTAACGTGCTCCCAATAGATCCCGCCCCGCCGGTTACAAGGATCACTTTGCCTTCGAAAAATGTATCGACGCCCATGTCAATTCAACTCATAAAACGTCTTGATCTCGTTAACCAGCAAGTCCATCTCCTCTTTTGTGAGGCCGGGATAGACTGGCAAGGTAAGGGCCAGATCCGCCACTTTCTCTGTAATAGGCAGATATGGAGTGTATTTCAGTATATCTCTATAAAAGCGGGTGAGATGAACTGGATTAAAGTATATCTTTGTCATTATCCCGCTATCCGCCAAATGTCTCATAAGACCATCCCTCTTTTCCGCCATCACCGTATACATTTGATAGACATGGCGGTATCCTTCTGGTGGAGCTGGGGGAGTAATTTCTCTTACTTCTTTTTCTAACCTCGCTGTAAGGTACTCTGCATTCTGCCTCCGTGTCGAAATGAGCATATCTATCTTTTTTAGTTGAGCGATCCCCAGGGCAGCAATCATGCTGGGCATCCTGAAGTTATATCCGAGTGTGATATAATCCAGATTTTCGATAGAGGAGAAGTACGCGGAATTTTCCTGTCGCCCATGCGACCGGATCAACTTCGCTTTTTCATAAATTTCCCTGGAATCGGTAACCAGTGCCCCTCCCTCTCCAGTAGGGACAACCTTATTCTGGCAAAAACTAAGTACTCCCCCTTCCCCATAGGAACCTGCTTTTTTGTCTCCGATGCTTGCACCGAATGACTCTGCAGCATCTTCTATGAGAAGAAGATGGTGATCGTCTGCGATCTCTCTCAATTCGCGTATTTTGCAGGGACAACCAGCATAGTGTACCGGGATAACTGCCTTCGTTTTTGGGGTTATTTTTGCCTCGACATCTTCAGGATCCAGTCCGAGGGTCTGTTCCTCGATATCGGCAAAAATCGGTTTCGCTTTCACGAAGAGGGGAGCGTTGGCCGTGGCGATGAATGTGAAAGAGGGTACAATTACCTCATCTCCCCCCTTAATCCCGTATGCCAGAAGGGCGGCATGCAGGGCTGATGTTCCCGAGTTGAATGCTACGGCATACTTTTTCTCTTGGTAGTCCTTAAGTCCTCTCTCAAATTCAACTATTTCCGGCCCCTCTGCCCAGTAGGTCCCCCGACGGAGAACCTCTGTTACTGCCTGCAGGTCCGCTTCGTCGGTATAGATCTTGAATAACGGTAACTTCCAAGACATCTGATAGATTTTTTACTCTTCTTTCTTCATTTAGGTTTCGTATTGTTTTTCGCAGGAAGTAGGCGCTTAAACAATAGTATCGTTGTAATTTAACCTATATGCCGGGAAGAATGATTCATTCGATCCACCTGCGCTTGACCCATTTACCATTCGGTTGTAGACATTTTTCAGGTAGATATTTTTGCCTATATAAAATTTCATAGATATCTCTGAGAATCCTGATTTAAAATTAAATAGTGAGTCATCTTTACTCAAACCGCCTCCTAAATGTAGATATTCTAGATGCTGGCCTTTTGCCCATTTTATTGCTTCAAATATTATCATATCTGTAGGATACACTCCTCTTATTCGAGATGAGCCGGAAAGGTGATAATGCAAGATTTTGTTTCCCCTAATGAAGATCCCTGCCCCTATACATGTATCGTTGAAGAGAATTTTAATTAATATCGAGTCAAATAATTTAAAATGATCTTCGATAAATTCAAACGAGAAGTTATATTTCTGAGCAGCTCTTCTCATGGATAACATGCTGTTATAGCAATGCATGAAATCTTGAATATCTGCCTTTGAAGGACTACTGGTGATAGCGACAGAGCACCCCTCTTGTAGGGATTTTCTAATATTGTATTTGTGGCCTTTCTTAATTTTGGAGATAATTTCGTCTAAATCGGGTCTCAGATCAACAACGACGACATCTCCGGCATAGATCGGGCTGAGGGGCACTTCTAATGAGTATTTATAATTCTCAAAAATTGGATGATATCGAGTAAATTCACAAATATATTGATTCTTTACACAATGTGCTCTATATACATCATAGAATTTTCTGATTGATGCAATATTTTCCTGTATATCTTCGGATTTATATATAACGATTGGGCCGCCATAGCCGTATGGTGTTGTTAAATCAAAGTAATTACAACCCCTGTATTCATCAGTTAAATTTATTTTCCGGATCAGGTGTGTATAAATGACACTTACATGCGGATCTTCCCAAAATACTGCTTCAGGTCGTGCCCTAAAGTGCTTTTGATACAATTTAAAATAGCCATATCTGAAGTATACATCATCGTAAGGATTAAATCCTGTATTTAGTATTTGATCCCACTTCGGATTTTCACTTATCGTGATCATTTGGTTTCTCCAGTATCTTTTGAATTATCCTGCAGACCTTTAAACTGCATCTGCCATCTCCATAAGGATTTTCTAACTGTTGCAATTCTCTTTTGAAGTCTTCATCGTATATTGATGTCTGGATTGCACTGATAATATCACTTTTTCTTGCTTCGACTTCAAATACATTTTTTGCCTTTAATCTTCCTTTCTGCCTTGTGCCTACGCAAACAAATGGTTTTTTAAAGCTGGGCAACTCAACGATTCCCGCGCTCGAATTACCGACCATCACACTGCACACATTCATCAAGCCTAAGAAGTCTCTTCGGGAAAGGTTTGGATATATGCTGATACAGGGTAATAACTCACTGGCTTCGGCAATTCTCTGGTTGATCAACTGCCCCCCTGCGTCAGCATTGGAGTAAACCGCGATGGTCCTGAAATTAAGACTTTCAATCGCCATCATCAGCTCGGTTATCTGTTTGTCGATATCACCGTATTCTTCGGTATTTGGATGAAACACCAACAATACCGATGGTTGCTTGGGATCCAGGTTATATTTACTGCAGATCACATCGAGCGGTTCAAATGCTCCCGAAATAATATCGTCAATTCCGGGCTCTCCGACGATGAAGATCCTGTTTTTTGGAATCCCCATATTTAATAAATTATTGTAACTGTCGATATTTCCGACAAGATGGTAATCTGAGAGCATCGATGTTGCAGATCTCAGTTTATTATCAACAGATCCGCTAGAATCGCCTCCTCCATGGTGGCAGACGGGAATGTTGAGGTAGGCTCCGGCAAGGGCTCCGGCTAATGCTTCTCCTCGGTCCCCTTCTATGAGAATTAATTCTGGCGATAGTTCCTCAATTGCGCTGGCTATTCCATGAAGGGATATGCTCAGGGATTTGATCATCCCACCAAGGGTATCCGTATCCAAAAGGGAGTCCACTTTTTTTATTTCGAAACCATCCTTTTCGATTTCGCTGATGGTTTTTCCGAATTTCGGGCTTAAATGCATCCCCGTTGCGATCACAGTGATCCAATTTTCTTTTTTTAAATCCAACAGTAGTCTTCTCATCAGCGAGTACTCAGACCGTGACCCGGTTACAAAAACAATCTGGCTCATCCTATCTCCATAGAGTGTTTACTATGGTGCTTAACTGTTCTTCCGAATATCTCTGATCAATTGGGATTGAGAGAATCCTACGACTCAATAGATGCTCATATGCAAACGATCTGGGTACATCGTTTGGTAGCTCCCAATGCACTGGAGGAAAAACATTATTACCGATTAACTTGCGCTTGCATTCCTCTCTCTCTTGTTCTGTATCGAAGACTATCGGAACACAAAAAGGACTTTTTATTTGATCGAATTCGAATAATACCTGTTTTCGATCAATGTTGTCGTATATATATCGAAGATTTGATGCCCTTTTGCGTACAATCGGATCTATTGCTATATGTTTCATGATATGGCAGGATATTTCTGGAAGACGCTCCAATTTGATGGTATTATTATCTTTTAGATTCTCATAATCTCTGTATAGGGTTAAAAAATGCCGCTTCAGCCCCTTGTCGGCATAATGATTGCTAACATAGTATTTCTTTTGGAACATCGCTTCCAGCATCTTTTCATAGCCCTCCGGGGTATCTTCGATCGCTTCAAGATCAGGACTGGAGTGGTGGACTATGCTCCCGTCTGGGATAGGGAAAGATTTTCTTAGGCTTGCTATCGAGTACAAGTTTTCATGCTTCAATCTGAGGCGCTTCTCATCGAAGATCGAGTGTGTTATATCTAATATAACAATGTTATTCTCAGTCAACTCCAATATTTCATCATTTGATATCTTTTCAACGCCGAAATAATCGATTATGTACATCAATGTATCTTTCACCCGAGATTCGATCACAGGTTTTAACCCCGGTTGGTGACCATAGTATCTGGTATTGAGTTCCAACTCTTTGAAAGGTTGTTTAATGGATTTACAGAGATATGAAGGCAGTAAGCATATCTTTTTATTTAAACCTACAATGTCCAGTAAAACGGACTTAATGGCTTGACGTCCGTCTCTATAAAACACAGGTCCTGATGAACCGTTTTGACCGAGCAGATAATTCAAAACAGATTCTTTATTATGGTGGCAATTGAGTTCAGCAAATTCAAAAAATCCCCCAACTTCCATGCCCCTCACCTACGGTAGGCAGCACCCGCTGGTACGACACTGTTCGGCCTAAAGGTATTCAATCGTGTACAATCTCTATCCCGTGCTGGGGATTCTGGAAATTTCGGGTTCATAACACACCTTGCTATAGAATTATATTATATCCTGAAGATCTATTATTTGATTGTATTTTAAATCTTTTTTAGCTCTTCTGCCTATAATTAGTGGGCAATGCTCTGGACTAAGCCCATTTATTGCCCGTTTTAACGAGATACTTTCTTCGGTAAAGATCTCTCCCGCTGGTATATCTTTCCCTGCTACGATTTTTCGCCTTACGATATTCTTGTTCTCCAATTCTGATGCCATTGGTCTCTTAATTCCATCTCCCATAGCTTTTTCCACATTTCTTATGCCCTCTACCACCTTCTTAAACTCATGAGGCTCCAGTGAGGCCTGCTGGTCCGGGCCGGGTAATGTATTGTCTGACGTAAAGTGTTTTTCAATATATTTTGCGCCCAGCGCAACAGCAGCAATTGCACATTCGATTCCTTTCGAATGATCGGACAGACCGACGACAGTCTTGAAAGCATTCTTTAACGTTAATATCGCTCTCAGGTTAATATCTTCATATGGGCAGGGATATTGAGTCGTACATTGCAGCAGGATAACGTCCTCATTACCTTCATTTGCTATTGTTCGCACTGCCTGATCAATCTCGCTTAATGTCGCCATTCCTGTCGAGACAACCATGGGCTTATGGAATCTTGCGGTATATTTTAAGAGAGGATAATTCGTTAAATCGCCGGAACCAACCTTAATCAGCGGAATGTTTAGGTCTTTCATCAAAAAATCTACACTTTTTTTATCCTCCATTGTAGAGAAGAATATGAGGTCTAATTCTTCTGCATATTCTTTCAATGCGAAATAATGATCGTATGAGATCTCTAAATTTTTAAGCATCTCAAATTGCGTAGAGTTGCTTTTTATACTTTCTTTTTGGTATAAGGCTAGTTCTACGTCTTCTAAGATTATCTCTTCAGTGTTCCAGGTCTGGAACTTTACGGCATCTGCTCCACATCTTTTGGCGTAATATATTAACGTTTTTGCTAATTCTTCATTCCCATTGTGGTTAACGCCGATCTCCGCCACGATCATGCAGGGCTCGTTATCCCCGACAGACTTCTCTCCAATCGGTATAGTTCTCGTCATAATCAACCCTTTTAACTGATTGAAACGATTTAGAATCGGCCACTCTTCTTCTTTAGGAGCGTTTCGGCAAACATCAAATCCGCTTTAGTGTCGATATCTACACTCGTTTCAGCGGGCATTATATACGGGATTGTTTGCGGCAAGCAAAAACTTGCACATTCCTCAAATTTTTTTGTTTTCACGATGTATATTGCCCCGTTTGGGAAATATGTTTTAGGTAAGTCCTGTCTCCTCATTTCAGAATATTTTTGGTCAAAAAGCGGCTTCAGATAGTTGCCATCAACTTTAAACGCCCAATACGGTGGATGTTTACTTTCTGAAACGCTAATCACCGATTCACATTCATTATTTAAAAATAATTCTAAGGCCCCATCAACATCCTGAGTTGTCCTCATAGGTGATGTCGGCTGAAGAAGGATAATAGTATCGTACTCATGCCCCTGCTCCCTTAACTCTCGTATTACTTGGAGCACCACATCGACGGTTGACGTGTCATCTTTAGCCAATTCTTCAGGTCGTCTAACAACTTCCACGCCATAGTCTCCCGCTACATCGGCGATTTCCTGATCTTCAGTCGATACAATCACCCTGCTGGTGTATTCCGATCTTAATGCTGCCTCTATGGTGTGTCCGATGAGAGGTTTTCCTGCAAGCAACCGGATATTTTTTCTGGGTATTCCCTTGCTACCTCCTCTTGCAGGGATTATTGCGATTGTTTTACCTGCGTTGCCGTTACCCATGTGATAACTTTATTCCCCCTATCCATAGATAATGATGTTGAGATCGTTTTTACCTGGATAACTCATACTCTCCAGAACTTGAGGTGCTCGATGTTCGAAGAACAGAACATAACATACTGAAGGTTTTTGAGGCGAGGACTCTCCTTGAGATGGTGGCTTAAATCTGCCTATATCGAGAATTAAGTCGATATCTATGTATACTCAAAGAAATAAGAGGCAATACCACTCAGGTAAAAAGCAATCCATGGACCTCGAACAGGGGGTAGTTTGAAACCGGAGATGGTTATAGACCTGTTTTTGCTCCTGGCCCCGTTGGATGCTCTCTGCTTATCCTCCGTTCGTCGACAGTCTCTATCTGGCTCTCTTTACCTTCATTCCAACAATCGACATTTATTTTACTAAAATTATATCTCCTCCAGCGTAGACACAGCCCCCAACATCACTCTGGATCCAGTCCAGCAGAGTCCGGGGGAACTCACGTGGGGCAGCAAAACGAGCAGCAGAAGAGAATATTCCTGGTAACTCCTTCTCCATCCACGTTCACAAAGCGCGACCTGGAGGCTCTCAGGCAGGAGTACCTGGTCCGGGAGACTGTCATCAGCAACTATCAGGGAAGGAACGGCCTGAAGCGATCCCTCTTGATCTCATTTGAGATCCTCCGGGGAGTCCTCTGGGCCGATCTCACCTACTCTTGGTTCGCCCACAACCATTCGTACCTTGCCGTGATGCTGGCAAACCTCCTCGGCAAGAGAACCATAGTCGTCATCGGCGGGTATGAGGTTGCGAGAGTACCGGAGATCGGATACGGTGCCCTGCTCGACCCAAAACTCGCAAAGAGGGTGAACTACATCATCCAGAACGCCGATCACATCCTCGCAGTATCGGAGTTCAACAAACGAGAAATATTGAATCTGTGCGAGCGTCGCCACGTTGCGGTCGTCTATAACGGTATCGACTGCGCGCAGTTCAATCCGGGAGAGGAGAAAGAGAAGCTCGTCATCACGGTCTGCCAGATCAGCCGGAACAACATTACGCTTAAGGGCCTTGATACATTCCTCAACGTCGCAAAGCTCCTTCCCCACCTCCGTTTCGCCATCATCGGCCGCGTCCTTGACGGGAGCATCGAAGACCTGAAGCGGGATGCCCCGCCAAACATCGAGTTCGTCCTGTTCCCTTCCCAGGACGAAATTCTACGGTGGTACCGCAGGGCAAAGGTCTACTGCCAGCTTTCGTATCGAGAGTCCTTCGGAGTGGCGCTCGCTGAGGCGATGTCCTGCGAATGCGTCCCCGTGGTGACAGACAGGGGTGCCCTCCCTGAAGTGGTGGGAGATGCGGGGTTTGTTGTGCCTTACAGCGATACCGAAGCGACGGCGACGGCGATAGTAAAGGCACTACAATCTGATGGAGGCAGGGTGGCAAGAGTTAGAGTCGAGAAAGAATTTTCCCTTGAAGGGAGGAAGCAAAAGATCCAGAGCATTATCGAGGAAAATCCCGTATGATCCGGATCTTTGCGGTCCTCAATGGGGCCATCCTCAACGACGACCGGAACTGGTCCCCCACCTACACAAGGATTCGGTTTTTGCTCTCGGAACTTGCCCGGTATGACGATGTCAGGGTCGACTCAATCTCATTTGAACTCCTCCCAAAACAGGATGCCCCGGGTAGGCTCTACAATAACGTCATCAAAACTGTTGTCGCTCTCCGCTCCGCGTATCGCCTCTTGAAAGACAGGCCTCTGGCTTTTTTTGCGTACCCGCACTCGCTGACAACGTTCCAGAACAGGCTTCTGTTCATGCTCTGCACAGCCTGCAGGATCCCGACTATCGTAGATATTCACGATACCCGGGAGCAGGCCGCTGCAGTCAGCGACGGGCATTTTGGGGTGCGGAAGGGGACGGAAGAATACTGCATCACCAGAGCGACACTCCTGATCACATTAAATCCGATTATGTGGGGGCACATACAACAGACGTATCATCTCGATGAAAAACCTGTAATATTTGTCCCTCATGGCTTTGAAGAGGAATTCTTCACACAGCACCCAGCACCGTATTCTCCGGCTGAAGGGAGGTTCAACATCTGCTACATAGGAGCACTGACGAAGAACAGGGGTATCGATCTTTTGGTCAACTCGTGCACTCTTCTGCGAGAAAGATACCCTTCAGTCCGTTTACACCTCATCGGCCCATATGGTCCCGGAATACCAGACGACCTGAAGAGAATTATTGAAACCAGCGATTTTATCGTGAGGAAGGAACTGCCGAGAAGTGCGATTCCGGCTGCGCTCACCGATATGGATCTTCTCGTGTTGCCGTATAATCCACAGGAACGCTACCTGAACCTGACGTACCCCACAAAGATCTTTGAGTATATAGGGGCGGCAAAGCCGATCCTCTGCACGAACTGCGAATCCCTCATGAGTATCGATGACAGAGGCGGTTTCATGTATGTGGACTATTCCGCGCCGGAGATGGCGAAAGCCATCGAGCACCTGATTGACCACCCGGAAGTGCGCACGGAGATGTCCCGGGCGTTATACCGTATACGCGAAGGCCACACCTGGGTGGAGAGGGCAAGCAGGATATATCATGGCATCAGATCGTTATGCATAACGGTCTAATCCGGCACTCGTGGGATCGATAGGGCCCGGTTGAGAGGTTTATGAAGATCTGCATGCTTACGTCCACGCACGGACCCGGCGACGGCAGGATATTCCAGAAAGAGGCGAAGAGCCTTGCGAAGGAGCACGATGTCACGATCATCGCTCCTTCGAACGAGAGTGGCAGCAGCATCACCGAGGGAATCCGCATTGTCACCGTAAAGAGGCCGGACTCTACTGCTCTCCACCCCATAACACTTCTCCGGCTCCTTCGGGCATGCCTCGCCGAGGATGCCGACGTCTACCACTGCCATGAGCCTGACGCCCTTCTCATCGGAGTCCTTGCAAAGTATCTCAAAGGTAAGCGGGTTATCTACGATATCCACGAGCACTGGCCCTCGGAGATCCCGTTTGACCTCAGAATCCCGAACGGCTCGCTGATACAGAGGGCACTGTCTGCGTTTGTCTCAAGCGTGGAGATTGCGCTGGCACGCCGGGCCGAGAGCACATTTGCCGTAAGCGAGAGTGTTGCCGCGCGATTCAGGGAGAGGGGACTTGAGCCGGTCATCCTATCGAATTATTCTATCGCCGACCTCGATATCCCTTATAGCCCGAACCGAAACGGCCGGAACCTCATGTTCATGGCAGGAAACATGCAGTCGTTTCATGGGGTCGGCGAATGCATCGAGGCAGTCTCCCGGGTCAGGGAACGCTATCCCGATGTATCCCTCACGCTCGTCGGGAACGTCCGGGAGGACCTCAGCGAACACATCAGTGGATCCGGCCGGAACGGGTTCATCACTTCAACCGGATTCCTTCCCTACAGGGAGATGTATGAGCGACTGAGTAAGGGCACCGCGGGTCTCCTTGTCTTCCAGCCGACATACTACAATATCTCCATCGGCCTGCCGAACAAACTCTTCGACTATATGCTTCTCGGGCTTCCGGTTATTGCAAGCGACCTGCCGGAGATCCAGAGCGTCGTCGACAGGGCAGACTGCGGCGTCCTCGTCGATCCGGGGAGCGTGAGTGATATCGCCGACGCGATAACCTACCTCTTCGACCACCCGGAAGAGGCGCGGAGGATGGGTGAGAGCGGAAGACGAGCGGTTCTTGAGACGTATAACTGGTCCAGAATGGAGTCATATCTTCTGCAGACATATCAGAACCTGGACGGTGCAGCCTCCGCATCCAAATGACCGGCAGCCAGCGGGGCCCCTGCCGTGCCCCGTCTCACCCGACAGCCGTTAGGTACTAGTAGCCAGCGATTGATGAAGTATTCATTATGCTCACCACCCTCATCCTCGACTTCGACGGCGTCATCGTCGAATCCATTCCCCTAAAGACCGTCGCATTCCGAAAGATCTTCTCCTTCGCGCCCCCCGAGCACCTCGACGAGATCATCGAATTCCACCTCGAGAACGGCGGGATGTCCCGGTACGACAAGTTCCGCCACATTTACAAAAACATCCTCCACGAAGACCTCACCCCGGAGCAGGAGGAGCGGCTCGCCGACGAGTACGTCGGGCTGATCTTCGATGCCATGCTCACCGTCCCATACGTCGAGGGGGCGGAGGGCCTTCTCAGGGAGTGTTCCCGGGTGCTCCCGCTCTACATCGTCTCTGCGACTCCTGAGGGCGAGATGCACGAGATCGCCCGCCGCCGGGACCTTACGAAATACTTCGTCCGGATATACGGCTCGCCGAAGACGAAGGCCGAGTGTATCAGGGAGATCCTCGTAGAGACCGGCGCCGCACCCGGAGGGGCCCTCTTCGTCGGCGACGCCCCGAACGACTGGGAGGCGGCATACGAGACAGGTGTTCGGTTCGTCGCGAGGATCCGGCCCGGTGATTCAAACCGGTTTTCGGGCCGGCCGGGGGTGGAGGGGATCGTGGATAACCTTCATGAACTCCGGGAGTACTTACGGGGGAGCGTATGCTCATCCCGATCTCATACCCCCTGAACCGGGCGACCCCACTCTATCCCGGAACAGAACCGCTCGCGATAACCCCCACAAAGTCCTTCGAACGGGGGGACGTGGAAGAGAAAAGCCTGATCACGTTCTCCAGCCACGCCGGGACGCACATCGATCTGCCCCGGCACTTCTGCCCGGGCGGGGGCTCGGTCAGGGCCCTCCTCGCGCCTGAGGCGGTCTTCGAACCCGCGCGGTGCATCGAGGTGCCCAAAGACGGGGAGGAGCCGGTCCGGATCCACGACCTCCTCGGGCACCTCGATGCGGTCCGGAGCGCCCGCGCGCTCTTTGTCCGAACCGGCAACGGTCTGCTCCGGGGGACCGACCCGGAGGCCTACGCAGGAGCGCACCCCTGGGTGCACCACGAGGTGCCGGGCTTCCTCTGCAGAGAGAACCCGGCCCTCAGGCTGTTCGGGATCGATACCATATCCATCGCTGTCCCCGGGGAACCGGAGGTGGGCGCGGAGGCCCACCGCGCGTTCCTCTGCCGGTCCCCGCAGATCTTCCTGCTTGAGGACGTGGACCTCTCCTACGACCGGCTGCTTGGAGAGCCCTGGATCCTGCGGATCTATCCGGTGGTCTTCGATGATCTGGACGGTGTGCCGGTGGTGGCGCTCGCGGAGTTTGGATGAGCCGGGGAGCCTTCAGGATAAATGGGCCTATAGATTCATGCAGGAAAATCGTGCTGGTGGGGTGCTTCACCTATTATGCGGGTTCCGGTGCAGATCACCATTCGCGCGAAGAGGGCGTAGCAATCCCACGGATTTCACGTGAGTTAATCGGATCACGCGAAACATTTCAGCACGCCGCACCCTTCCCAGCAAGAATATCTCGGAGCCGCTCCCTGCCGGCTGGTTCAGGGATTGCCCGCCCTTCCTCGTGCGCGGCCTCCAGCCAGAGGGTGACGGCAACTTTCACCTCCTGGAGTGCTTCCTCCTCGGTCTCACCGAAGGCAGAGCATCCCGGGAGCTCCGGGACCACGGCGATGAACCCCTCATCTTCATCGCTGTAGATGATCTCGATCGCGTATTTATGTGGCATCCTCATCCCCTAAAAGACTATAGTCCTCAATCACTTTAAGCAGCTGGCGAACCTGATAGGGTTTTGCCTTCCCCCCCTACATTCTGGAAGTTCAGGATCGTTGCGACTCCTGATTGTACATAGACTCTGTGACTTCCCTTCCCTCCCCTGAAGCGGAATCCAAATGCCTCCGCTGCACGGCAGAGGTCATCGAACCGCACATTCTTTGGGTTACTTTTCAGGTCTTCGTAAGCCCGCCTTCGGTCCATGTCCCGTCCACTCTCATACATTTTCTCCTCAGTTCAATCGCTTAAGGGTTCTCTTATCTCCACGGCACCCTATCTGCGAGCGCTAAAAGTCGTTGCTGAGAGCATTGAGGGCTGATCTAAGTCGAAGACCGAATGTATCAAATCAGCAATTCTTAATTGTGTGTCCTGCTGGATCCCACAGATCCAGGCCTTCTCAAAAAAGGAGTATTTCAGTTCCCCGGCACCATCCGGCCAAGGTCCTCCTCGACCGTCGTGTTCCCCCGGATACCGAAGTTCTCGACGAGAACCTTCAGGACACCGGGCGAGACGAATGCCGGGAGGCGGGGGCCGAGGGTGATATCCCTGACACCGAGCGAGAGGAGGCTTAAGAGGACGAGCACCGCCTTCTGCTCGTACCAGGCGATGTTGTAGGAGATCGGGAGGTCGTTGATCCCGACACCGAACGCCCCGGCGAGAGCCTGCGCAATGACCACCAGCGAGTAGCAGTCGTTGCACTGCCCGGCGTCAAGGACACGAGGGATGCCGCCGATATCCCCGAGACCAAGGCTGTTGTAGCGGTACTTCGCGCACCCGGCGGTGAGGATGACCGTATCGGCCGGGAGGGCCTTCGCAAACCTGGTGTAGTAGTCCCGCTCAGCATGGCGCCCATCACAGCCCGCCATCACGACAAACCGCCGGATGGCGCCGGACTTCACCGCATCGACGACCGTATCGGCTATAGCGAGGACCGGGGCGTGGGCGCATCCTGTGACCAGGTCGCCGCGGGAGAGGTCCTCCGGGGCTTTGCACCGCTTCGCGTGCTCGATCAGGGCCGAGAAGTCCTTCTTCCCGTCCGGCAAGGCGTCGATGTGCTTGAGCCCCGCATACCCGACGAGCCCGGTGGTGTAGACCCGGTCGCGGTAGGAGTCCTTCGGGGGAACAAGGCAGTTCGTGGTGACGAGGACCGGGCCGTTGAACCGCTCAAACTCCTCCCGCTGGAAGGGCCAGGACCCGCCGTAGTTCCCGACGAGGTGGCCGTACTTCCGAAGGCCGGGGTACGCGTGCGCCGGGAGCATCTCGCCGTGGGTGTAGACATCCACTCCCATCCCGCGGGTCTGTTCGAGGAGTTCGGCGAGGTCCTTGAGGTCGTGGCCGGTGACGAGGATACCCGGGCGTGTGCCCGCCGCGGTGCTGACGTTCGTGATCTCCGGCGTCCCGTAGGTAGCGGTGTTTGCGGTGTCGAGGAGGGCGAGAGTCTTCACGCCGACTTCGCCGCACGCGAGCACGTAGCCGACCATCTCCTCGACAGTGAGGTCCTGCAGCGTGGCGGCGAGCGCCTCCTGCAGGAAGGCCATGACCTCCCCGTCCTCGTAGCCGAGGACGGCAGCATGGTGCGAGTAGGCGCCGACCCCCTTGAGCCCGTAGACGAGGAGCTCGCGGAGCGACTGCAGGTCCGGGTCCACGCTCTCCCGTGACGCGACGATCTCCTGCGCCTTCGCTGCGATCGCCGCCGGGCTCTCCGGGGCCCAGGTGCAGGCCGCGGGCTCCGCGTCCCCGGCGGGCGGGAGGGCGTCGCGGATGCGGGCCGCCTCCCGGATAGCGTCCTCGAAGCGCGCAGGGTCGAAGTTCACGTTGGTCAGGGTGGCAAAGAGGCAGCGGGCGACGAACCCCCCTGCCTCAGGGTTTCCGCCGCCCGTCTTCGTTGCCGCAAGGTTCCGGACCGAGAGCCCTTTGAGGGTGTAGATCAGGACGTCCTGGAGCCCGGCAGTCTCCGCATCTTTGCCGCAGACGCCGCGTACGGTGCATCCGAAGCCCTTTGCCGTCTCTTCACACTGGTTGCAGAACATTCATGCTCACTCCATAGTATCTTTTGTATACGAAGTATCAATTAGATACTAGAGTATAAGTAGGAGGAGGTTTCTCTAACTATACCATGCAGGATGAGTGTACGGTCAATCAGACCGTCAAATACCTGGGACGGAAGTGGACCCTCCTGATCATCCTCGAGCTCTACAAAGGGGACGGCTATACCCGGCGGTTCACCGAAGTGAAGGAGCGGCTCCCGGGGATCACGGCAAAAGTCCTCTCGGTCCGGCTGAAGGAACTGGAGGAGGAGGGCCTCGTCGAGAAGAACATAGAGGCCGGAACTGTCCCCGTCAGAAGCGAGTACACACTCACTGCGAGCGGGCTTGCGATGGTCGAGGTGATCAAAGATATCAAGCAGTGGGCGCTCCGGTGGAAGATCGATAACCTTGCATGCGGGGCACAGGACTGCCACGACTGTGTGCTGTGAACTACCCCATCCTTGCGGATGACAGGGCTTTGCGGCTACCATTCTCCCAGTTCAAGCGGCGCTGATCAGCTACCCGGAACATATCGTGTTCGACCCCCCGATATGGAGGTAGGCCATACGGAGGATTCGCGAACCAGGCAAAGGGGCGCCGCTTCCATCCCCCTGTTTGCGCAGAGGGAGTTCTCCGGGACGTGGAAAAATCATAGATCATAATCGACACTTTTATGAATTATCATCGAGTATGATCGATAGATGGATGAAAAACTGCAGATCGCACTCGAGAGCCAGAACCCCTGGTGGTTCGGAAAAGAGTTTGAAACCGGCGTTGAACGGCTTTCTTTCTTTCCCTCCCTGATGCAGTACCTTGATGCACCGGAGGTGCTCCTCCTCATCGGTGCGCGCAGGACAGGGAAGTCGACGCTGGTGTACCAGATCATCAGTTCCCTTCTCGGAAGAGGTGTGCCCGGCAGGGCCATCCTCTTCATCACCATGGACGAACCGCTCCTCCTCTCGATGGCAGACGATCCCTGGCTGATCCGTCGCATTGTCGAGGACCATCTTGCCCGCCACCCCGGTCTCGAACGGCTCTATCTCTGTATCGACGAGGTTCAGCACTACCCCTCTTGGGTGCCTACCATCAAGACCCTCTATGACACGAAGAGTACAGTCAAATGCATCCTGACCGGTTCCACATCCTCGCTGCTCAGGCAGGAGAGCAGTCGCCTCCTCTCCGGCAGGTATTTTTCCTGTACTGTGCACCCTCTCTCTTTCCCCGAATTTCTCCGCATTCAGGGTATTGTAAGCCCGACAATCATCGAGAAGAGGCATTATTTCGAGACGTACCTGAAATATGGCGGTTTCCCCCGGGTGGTCCTTGAAAAGGACGAGGACCTGAAGATTCAGATCCTCAAAAACTACTACGAGACGATCTATCTCAAGGATATCATCTATCCAAACAGGGTGAGGAAGAACAGCGAGGTTGCAGATCTGCTCTATTATCTCATATCGAATGCCGGGAACGCCGTCTCGTACAACCAGATCGCCAGGACCCTCAATATCGCACCAGATACGGTGAGGGAGTACATCGAGTACGCCGGGAACGCGTTTCTCCTCTACTCTCTGATGAAGTTCGATTATTCTGTAAAAAAACAGGTTGCAAATCCAAAAAAGATCTATTTCGTGGATCCCGGCCTGGTAAACGCAGTTGCATTTGCATTCTCCGAAAATCGTGGAAGGCTCCTGGAAAACATCGTCTTCATCGCCCTGATGAAGAAGTACGGCGATGTCTTCTACCACCGGGACCGCTACGAGTGCGACTTCCTGGTCAGGTCAGGCCGGACGATTGTCTTGGCCATCCAGGTGACGCAGTCCCTACAGGACAACGCCACGAAGCAGCGGGAGATGCGCGGTCTTGTCGAGGCGATGGACGCACACGGCCTTGATGAAGGAACGATCGTCACTGCGTCGGAGTCAGCAGAGACGACCATCGACGGGCGGGCCGTCCACATTGTCTCGATCGCCGAATGGCTGGAAGGGGTGTGACGTCTCTTTCTTCGCCCGGGACATGACCTTCCTGAAGCCCTCCGTTGAAGGGTCGCCGTCCAGGGAGGCGAAAAATAAGGACGTGCTCGCCACAAAACGTGAAGAAAAAAGAAGGCAAAGATCCGACCTTAACGCTTCCTCTCACCTCATCACGCCCGACATCCGTATCTTTGTAAGATATTGATGAGTTATAAACACCAGAAGAGCGATCAGGGAGAGATAGCCAAAGGCGATGAGTTGCTCGCCGTAGAGCTGAGCAGAGATAACGAACGCATTGAGAGACAGGAGAAGAAGCAGCGAGCCGTTCATGATCGGCAACACATCCTCTCTAAACCGTGCGACGAAGACCGAAACGAGGAAGATGAAAGAGGAGAGTGCGACCATGGCGAGGAGGTACGAGGTCTTCGCGCCCCATCCATCTGCGTGGAGTCCGGTGAAGTGAATTGCCATCTGCTCTGGCAGGATGGGATAGGCGCAGAGATATGTCAAGAGAGAGAGCGCAAAGATCGCAAGAGGCGTTATGATCGGACTTTTTTCCTCAACATATGCTGCAAGGAACGAGATCAGGATGGCTGAGAGGAGGAACGGCGGGTAATATGCCGTGTCGATGAAGAGCAAGAGGAGCAGACCGGTGATCAGGAGGAAAAAACCGAAATATCGATTCTTTCTTCTCCAAAACGCCTCAGACTCATACGTCGACCGTATTCTCAAGCCAAAGATGCGGTTTCTCTTGAATGGCACAACAATAAAGATCGCTCCGAGAGCGATGAGAAGCAGACTCAAAAAGATCTCAACGACCATAATTTATCTCCAGGTCAGTATGCCTCCTTCACCGTTAGCAAGTTCAACAATTGCTGGTGCTACATACTCACTCATTTTCCTCTCCTACCTTTCGACAACGAGTGCTATTGGAGGTTAAGTTAATATAACCTTCTATGCTGTTATGTCATCTCTTTTTACAGATCACATTTTCACTCTTCAAGACATATCCAAATGAGGTGGGTGCCGGACCTGGGTTGTTCCCAGGAGCGCCGACGTAGCGGTGAACCGTAATGGACAGTTGCAATAGGGGTCTTCCCTCTCCGCACAAGGCAATACCCGCGAACCCCCACTCGGGAACCACCGGTCTTCTCAAACTCCTGTCCTACTGACAGTCGTTCTCCAGAACATCGCACTCCGAACCATCGCACGTTCCGGCAGGTCGATTCCCCGCACCTCGGGGTGGGAGACAGTGCGTGGAGATCGATGTTCCAGAGGGACGGAGCAGGAGAAGACCGCCAGGTCTTGGACTAGCGATGCGTGCCCCGGAGGAGCAGGCGGAGTTCGAGCATCGGAGGTGCGCAGCCCGGTAGAAAGCCGTGCCCGGGAGCGGCTCTGGAGACAACCTTCAGGGGTATCATGAACCGTCCATGGCACGGCGAGAGGTTGAACAACAAAACCAGGGTAACAGGTGCAAGTATGCCAGACCCGGGATTTCCCAGGGTATCCCTGGATAGTGGACCGTGGTGGCTATCCCCACAGGAGGGGCTGACGGGGAGGGGGGACCCCTCCCCCGTCTCCACCCCCAAAGGCGATACCGGGTGAAAAAGTCGAGTTGGGAGTGACTCTGGGGATGATCTTGAGAAAACAGAGATGCTCTCGGATAGGCGGGAGAGCGAGCCCAAACGATAGCAGAGATCTCTTCCCGCCAGAGGACCTCGATGCTCCCCCTCCCGGCAGAACCCCGCTCTAGATAACCCCCATCTCCGACAACCTCGTCGGCAGGTACTCCTTCGTCACGAAGTCAAGCCCCCGGCTCGCGAACGCCTGCTGCTCGGACTTCAGCTTCATATCAAGCTGCAGGTTGATCTGGTTTTTCCAGTAGTCGGTCGCAAACCGCGGATCGGTCAGCTCCGCCTTCAGCGCGTTGATGTCCTGCTCGGTGAGGTGGTCGGCGGGGAGGTTGTAGTCGGATATATCGGAGGGCTGCACCCCGATGAACTGCGCCTGGGGGGTCGCCAGGAGTTCCGACATGTGGGCGCTCTTGATCGAGCCGTAGGCGACGCTCGCATAGATCCGGTAGGACCAGGGGTCGCCGTCGGTGAAGACCACGACCGGGAGGTCGAGCGACTCGTTAAGCCTCCGCAGGACCCGGCGCGTGGAGCGCGCCGGCTGCCCCTTGAGGTGGACCAGGATCGCCCCATACTCCTCGTCGAACCCGTTCTCCATCAGACGGGCGTACATACCACCGGTCTCGATGGCGATGACGAACTTCGCGTCGTGGTCGACAAAGTCGAGGCTATCGACGTTGTTCGGGATTGGGTAGCCCGCCTCCCCGACGTCCTCCTGGCAGTGCATCTCCCGAACACCCCGCCGGGTGGTCTCCCGGATCCGCAGGGGCCCGAAGATCGAGGCGCCATCCTCCTCCGGCCGGAGGTGGAACGCCTCCCGCTGGACATCGGTGATGATCTCGAGGTCCTCGATGAGGAGGTTGCTCTCGTCCTGGGCGGCGAACTTCGCTTTCTTCCACCCTTCGGATATGTAGTAGAGTTCTCTCAAGGTCGACGACCGGTTCTCTACAAGTTGCTGTTTCAAAAACCCGATGACGTAAGCCATCTTCAGGAGATGCACCGCACCCTTCTCGGTCGTCGCCGCCCGGGTGCTCTCCCTTTCACCGTATTTCCAGACCTCGCTTTCGTCGTCGTACGCGATATTCTGTTTCGTCCGCGTCGGCAGCCGGATGAACGGCACGATGCCGTCCCGCATCTGGTCATACCACCCGCGGGCGATCCCGACGAGCCGCTCGCGTGCAAGCGCATCCATCTCTTCCCTAGACATCGAGATCCACCACCACTTTCACGTTGTCCTCCACGCCGCGGAGGTCGAGCGACCCGTCGCCCGCCCCCGTGTAGACGACCTGCCAGGCCTCGCCGGCGCCGAGCGTGCACCGCCAGACCTTGTTGTACTCCCCGTCGATATCGTCTACGAAGTCCGGCCGGGGCTTTGCATCCTCAGCCGCATCATGTGAGAGGTTGTAGAGGACGAGGGCCACTTCCTTTGCTGTGTAGTTGTTCACGTCGATATGGACCCTCCCGTCGCTCGTCCGCTTCTTGGCGACGACTTTGCGCATGATCCTGCCCTCGATCGGAGAGGTGTCCACCAGGGGGAGTTCAACGATCTCGCTCACCTTGGCGGCGATCTCGGGGATAACGGAGCATATCGCCCGGGCGCGGTCGTCCTGCTGCTTCTTTCTGTCCCGGCGGGAGAGGTAGGCTTTCAGTTCCCTGCCGAGTTCCTGGAGTACGAGAATGACTTCCCGCTCGATCTCAGGGATGGACGCGACCGCATCCTTGCTCTCACTCGTGAAGGGGACGTTCGTGGACGCCACGTGGACCATGATCAGCGCCGGGCCCATGGGAAGGCCCTGCTGCGAGAGGCCGTAGCCCTTCCAGTTCACCTGTGCAACACAGTTGGTGATAGCGCAGGCGCCCTGCTGGTAAAGGAGCGGGACGCGGTTCGCGAACCGGAAGATCTGGGCGCTCCCTTCAGGAGGGATCTTGCCGCCGTAGCCGATCGCCGCCTCGATGATGAATGAGTGTCCACCGTAGACCGCGCTCGGGCGGGTGCGGGCCCTGATGAAGTCGAGCTGGATCTCCTTCTCAAGCCCCCTGCAGATCAGGTCCTCCCCGATGGGGGAGAGGCACTGCTGCGCCGGGGGGGCCGGGACCTTCACGCCCTGCATGGCGTCAAGGAGCCGCTTCAATTCGTCGGCGTCGAGGTTCTTCGCCTTCCGGGAGGGTTTGAGTTTGGCAAGAGCGATCATCTCGTTCGCGGTCTTCATCCCAACCCGGGAGAAACTGCCGATGAGGAACTCCTCGACGGTCCCGGTGCTCGCGGCCGCTATCCTCTTCAATGCCCCGAACTCGATCCCGTGGGGGTGGGGGAGGATGGGCTTTGGGCACGGCGGGACCTCGCTCGCTACCCGCTCGAACGTCGTCACCTCGCCGTCGATATCAGCCGTGATTCGGGCATGCGGGTTGACGATCGCGGTGAGGCGGAGATAGTCCAGCAGCCGCTTCTTTGCGGCAAGGGTGCTCTTGAACTGGATCTCGAGCCTTGTGCCGTGCATCCGGTCCCAGTCGATCTCCTCGTGGCCGAGGACCTCAGGCTCGTTTGTCTCGGTCCGGATCATCAGTTCGAACCGGTGGGCCCTCGCCTTTGCTCCCGTCCGGGAGGTGACCAGCGCCGGGGTGCCGGTGGTGAGCTGTGCATACAGCACCGCCGCCGATATACCGATACCCTGCTGACCTCGGCTCTGCCGGATCTGGTGGAACCGGGAGCCGTAGAGGAGCTTCCCGAAGACCAGGGGGACGTTCTCCGGCACAATCCCCGGGCCGTTATCCTCGACCGTTATCCGGTAGACCTCGGCGTCGACTTTCTTGATGCCGACAAAGATGTCGGGGAGAACCTCCGCCTCCTCGCAGGCGTCAAGCGCGTTGTCCACCGCCTCCTTGATGGTGGTGATGATCCCGCGCGTTGGGGAGTCAAAGCCGAGCAGGTGCTTGTTCTTCTCGAAGAACTCCGCGACGCTGATGCTCCGCTGCTGTTTGGCGAGATCCTCAGCAAGCACCATGCCGTGCTACCTCAGCGATGGCATCCTCAAGGCTCCTCTCCTGCTGCTCGCCGGAGTGCAGATCCTTGAGGGTCACCGTGCCTGCCTCGACCTCGCGCTGCCCGAGGACCACGGCAAAGTCCGCGGTCTTTGCGGCGTGGGAGACCTGAGCGCCCATTCCCCGCTGCATCAGATCAGTTTCGGCCCTGATTCCTGCATCCCGGAAGGCCCGGGCAACCTCGAGCGCCCGCGCCCGTGCTTCGGGCGTACAGACGACGCCGACGACGGGCCCGCGCGCGAGCATGAAGTCTCCGATCGAGACCATGACCCGGTCAAACCCTATGGCAAACCCACAGGAGGCGACGTCGTCGCCGCCGAAGAGGTGGGCGAGCCGGTAGGTGCCGCCGCCGAGGATCTGGTTCTCCGCGCCGAGGTTCCTCGCGAACCCTTCAAAGACCATACCCGTGTAGTAGTCAAGACCCCGGGCGATACCGAAGTCCGGCCGGTAGTTGATATCCTGGGAGTCGAGGAGCGCGAATGTCTCCTCGATCCGCGCGCGCTCCGGCACGTCGCCCGCGATCTCAAAGACCTCCTGGACGGTGCGGCACTCGGAGAGGGCCGCAAGGGGTTCGCTGAGGTGGTTCAGGCCCTTCTCCACGAGCGCCGTTTCAAGTCCATCTGGATCGTGCTTGTCGAGGTAGGCCATGATCGTCCGCTGATCGCCGGGGGGGAGGTCGGCGAGGAGATGCTTCATCGGCGCGAGGTGGCCAACATGGAGATCGAAGGTGACACCGCTCGACCGAAGCGCCTCGTCGGCGAGCATGATCACCTCGGCATCGGCGAGGGCCGTATCCGCACCGATGAGTTCGACACCAAACTGCCAGAACTGCCGGTAGCGGCCTTTCTGGGGGCGTTCGTAGCGGAAACAATCGGCAAAGTAGCACCAGCGGATCGGTTTCGGGAGGACCTTGCCCTCGTTGACGTACATCCGGAGAACCGCCGCCGTCACTTCGGGCCGGAGCGTCATCTGCCTGCCGCCCTTATCCTCGAAGACGTACATCTCCTGGATGATCCCTTCGCCTGATTTCATTGTGAAGAGTTCAAGGTGCTCGAAGTCGGGCGTGCTGACCTCCCGGTACCCCCACCGGCTGGCCGCTTCCCGCATCCGCCGTTCGATCAGCCGCCGCCGTTCCATCTCGTCGGGTAAAAAATCCCTCGTTCCCCGTGGTTTTTGAAGCATTCGGTATTCTCCTGAACTAAAGTCTCTTGCGTGAGTCCTTATCTTTTGTGCGCTCCACCCTGCCGAAGAACCGCTCGCCGGCGCCTTCATTGTGCCATACGTTCTCCCGGTCGACCCGGCCCTGGAGGTAGAGGGCCAGAAGGACCAGGCCGAGACCGAGGTACTCCCATGCCTCGGCATACCAGGTGACAAAAAAACCGAGCAGGGCGAGCGCCGTATAGGGAACCCCGCGATAAGATGCCGCCCGATAGCCGGGAAGGCCTGTCAGGTAGAAGATCCGTAAGTCGCGGATCCACAGGAAAACGGTCACGGCAACGCCGAACCCTGCGACGTAGGCAAGATATGACATGAGATGAAGTAATATTATACTTCCACTCCTATTTTTGTTATCTACCTATGCTGTCGAATGCCACCATCAGGGACATCCTCCGGATGTATTGTAACGGTGAGATATCTGAGGACGAGGCGACGGCCGCCATCGAAGGGCTCCGTATCGAGGTGATCGACGGCATGGCCAGGATTGACGCCGGGCGGAGCGTGCGCTGCGGCATGCCCGAAGTGGTGCTCGCCGAGGGAAAGGAGCCCCGGACCTTTGCTGAGATCATGCTCGCGCAGGTGAAGGCGTCGGGCCGGTGCGTCGCGACGAGGGTCTCGCCGGAGCACATCGAGGCTGTGCGGGCCCGCCTGCCGCCGGAGGTCCGGATGGAGCACCGGGAGGCGGCAAGGGCCATCGTCCTCTCGACGGGAGATGAGCCGTGTTCCCGTGGCGGGACCGTCGCCATCCTCACCGCGGGGACGTCCGACATCCCTGTCGCTGAAGAGGCGAGGCTGATCGCCGAGGAGATGGGATGCGATGTCAGGACCGCATACGATGTCGGGGTGGCGGGGATCCACCGCCTCTTCTCGGCACTCAGGGACCTGATACCGGCGGACGTCTTCATCGTGATCGCCGGGCGGGAGGGGACGCTTCCCGCCATCGTCGCTGGCCTCGTCGACCGGCCGGTGATCGGGGTTCCGGTGAGCACCGGCTACGGCTACATGGGGGCCGGCGAGGCGGCGCTTGCGAGCATGCTCCAGGCATGCTCAGTGCTCGCGGTCGTGAACATCGACGCCGGGTTCACGGCAGGTGCGTTTGCCGCACAGATCGCGCACGGGGGCAGGCGGGCATGAGCAGGGGGTTCTATGTCGGGCGGTTCCAGCCCTACCACAACGGGCACCAGTCGGTGCTGGAAAGAATAGCCTGCTCTGCCGACGAGATCGTCATCGGGGTCGGGAGCGCCCAGCTCTCTCATTCCGTGGCGAATCCCTTCACGGCCGGAGAACGGGTGCTGATGCTCACCCGGTCGCTCGCCGACCTCGAATGTCCGTTCTACGTCATCCCCATCGAGGACGTCCAGCGCAACGCCCTCTGGGTCGCCCACGTCCGGTCGATGACCCCGCCGTTCGATATCGTCTATTCGAGCAACCCCCTGGTCATGCAGCTCTTCACCGAGGCGGGTGTGGACGTCCAGTCGCCCGACATGTACGAGCGGGAGACACACTCCGGCACCGCCATCAGGCGGCGGATGCTTGACGGTGAGCCCTGGGAACACCTGGTCCCTCCCGCCGTCGTGGATGTCGTCCGGGAGATCCACGGCGTGGAGCGCCTGCAGCAGATCGCGGGGAGCGACTGACGGGCCAGAAACCATGATAGTCACGGCCGTCACCAGGTACACTAATCAGGTGGATCATGTTTAAGCAACTTCGAGACCTCTTTCGGCGAACCGAGCCTGTGGAAGAAAAACTAAAACTCTCCATCGACGAACTCCCGGCATGGCTGGATGCCCGCGAGGAGGAGATCCGGAAAGAACTCTCCGATGCGACGGCGCCGTCCCGGGAAGCGATCAGCGGCACCCTCGTTCATCTCCGGGAGGCGGTCGCCCGCATAGAGTCGGGAGGTGACGAAGAGGGAGTCCACCCCCGGCTCCGGGATATCTCCCGAAAGGCGCTCCCCCAGTTCACAAAGTCCATGGCCCAGATCCTCTCCCGCGAACCTTCCGGCGATCCGGAGACCTTCTACTCCACCTCTGCCGAGATCCTGAAGAGCGCGCTTAAGGCCCTGAAAGGGCAGGGGAAGTACCTCTCCGCCCTCTACCCGGACGAGATGAAGGAGGTGCGCACTGCCGTCAGGGATCTCGGAAGAGAGATCAATACGATGACGGAGGTGGTCGCCCGGGCACGGGCGGACCGGCAGCGGGTGGAAGACGCCCGGAAGTCGTATGAACTTCTCGCCCGGGTCCGGGAGGAGCATGCAGCCGCCTCCGGCCAGGTGCGGGAGTGCAGGACGGCGATCGAGGAGGCGGAGAGAAAGATCCGGGAAACCCAGGAAGACCTCGCCGCCCTTAAACTGCGTCCGGAGTACGCCCATAAACAGGAGGTCGAGGAGAAGATCCGGGAACTCGATGCTATGGATGAAGAGGCCCGGCGCGAGATCGCAGCTCTCCGGACGCCCGCCATCCACGTCTTCCGGAAAGCTGAGAAGGTGGCCGGAAAGGCGGGGGACGGTGCGATGGCAGCGGCAATCGGCCGGGTCCTCGACGCATACACGGGCAGCCTCCCGGATGGCGAGGAGAGCCCGGTCAACCTGACCGAAGCGGTGATGCCGGCCACTCTCGATATGATCCGGCGGGGGGATCTTGCCCTCAAGAATCAGGAGGAGATCAGCCTCTTCTCCGACCCCGATACCCTGCCCGCCGGGATAGGACGAATCCTGCACCGGCAGAGAGAGATCCGGGAGCAGCGCACAACACTGCAGGAGACTCATGCTGCACTCCCGGGCGTCATCAATGAGCAGCGCCTCACGGCTACACTCGCGGAACTGCAACGGGAGCGCGAGGCAAAGGCTGCGGCGCGGACCCGGGCGGAGAGCCAGCGGGAGATGTCGCAGGCATCGTATGGCGCGGAACGCGAGATACTCAGGTCCCGGACGGCTGCTCTTGCGGGTCGGGATATGGAGGTCGATGTGCCCGACCTCCTGCCCCCGGTCTCCTGACCGGGAGGTGTGCGGCAGCCGCTTCCCCCTCAAAAGCGATGGTTCGCCAGAACCGGAGCGTGAGCACCGCAGGTGCAAAAAGGAAACCCTGTTTATCCCTGGCGCACAAAGACTTCCTGAGAACAGTTGATGAAGACAAATACCACCCCATCCGGATCAAAACCGCGCCTCTGGATAGCGGTTCCTGCAGTCTCGTTCGGGGGAATCGGGATTGAGTTGCTGCTCTTCTCCGTCGGCTTCCCATACGCTGTCTGGGCAGGCATCGCAGGATGCGTGGTCGCCTCATGCATCCTCTTCTATCAGGCATACCTCAAGCCACGGCGGGACATCGTCTCGCTCTTCACGCCGCTCTACGCATTCCTCATCTTTATCGTGCCCAACGAGATCAGCTCAGGCGTGATTGTGCAGACGTTCTACGCGGCGACGATCACGCTCCTTGCAGTTCGGGTAGAAAAAATGTTTAATGCACCAAAACCTCGGGAGAGAACAATGAAGGATATGCTAAATGAGTATATCAGCCGGATTGCACCGATCTTTGCTGTGATCGATGAGGAGACCGGGCACCTGATCGCGCAGTCCCTGCTGACGTATAAGTTCGGGCTCTACCAGAGCGCAGCAGAGAAGAGTACAGAGGCGCTGGCCCGGCTCGACGCGATCACCCCGTTTCCCGGCGCGCTCGCCGCCGCCCTCTCGATCCTCCGGGAACGTGCCGGCGATCTCGCCGATTCCCGGATGACGGCAAGCCCGGAGCATACCTTTACGGAGGCAGATTACGATGCTCTCGCCATCCGCCTCCGCCCGGACCGGATTGAGGACCCTGTAGCACTCGACCTCGACAACGCGCTGGTCCTGCTCTACGCCGTCGGGATCGAGACTTCCCCCGATGATGAGCAGGCACTGGAAGAGCACCAGCGCTTTGTCATCCAGATCCTGGAATCATATAAAGAGAAAAGTTGACTCCATGACCAACCTGACGGAAGGCAACCTCTTCCGGGGTTCCATAGCGGTAGCAGCCCCAATCGTGGCCGGGAACGTGCTGTAGAGCGGCCTTGAGCTGGTCGACCTCTTCTTCGTCGGCCGGCTTGGATACGAGGCTATCGCCGGCGACGCCATGAGCACCTCGATCGTGATGGTGCTCATGACCATCATCATCGTCGCCGCAAACACCGCCTTCGTCTCCCCGACACTACGGGGCGAAGGGGGTCTCGCACACCCTGGCTCTCGGGCTCGTATTCTCGATAGCCCTCAGTGTCGCGGGCATCCTCTTTGCCGAGGATATGCATCTCCCCGAGAAAAACGTCAAGCTGCCCGGGCCCCTCTCCCGGCGCAAAAATCAGAGCGAGTCGAGGCTGATTCCGCTGAACTCGTCGGCGACCGCGTTGATGTCTTTCACGCCGAATGCGGTCTGGACCGTGCCGAGTTCGAGGTCGCGCGCCACGTCGCACATATAATCGATAATATCGACCGAGAGTTCACGCCTCTGTTTTGACTTGCGGAGCTGGTCCACGAGGAACGTCATCCGCTCAGGGGACTCCATGCGGAGCTTGGCGAGGCTTATCACGCACATGTAGATCCGGGTCAGGTTCCTGTCCGTTCCGGTGATGGTGTCGAAGAAGTTCCGGAGGACCTGCGCCTGGTAGACCTCGCCGCTCATGATGATCGGATATCTCTCGATTCGATATTAAAGTCTGCCGGTTTATGTTTGTCCGCGTGGGGCGCCGGCCCGCTCCGGGGACACTGAGGAGAGGGCCTGCCCCTCCCCTGTGCCGGGCTCACTTCCGGACGCTGACGATCTTGATGATATCGCCGTTCTTCAATTCCAGGCTATCCTTGACCCGCATGCCAGTCCTCGCGTCGATGGCGTACAGGAACCCCTCGCCGATATCGGTATGGACCTGGTAGGCGAGGTCGCGGGGGGTCGACCCGCGCTTCATGAGGAACGCATCGGGAAGCACCCGGCCCTTGCCGTCGGTGAGTTTGTGCTCGTCCTCGACCGGGAAGACGACGATCCTATCGAGGAGGTTGAAGATAGCGGCATCCAGCGCCTGCTGGACGCCGGTGCCGCCGAACGTCTGCATGAAGTCCGCCACCCTCTGCAACCCGGCACGCTGCGCGGCCCGAAGGTTTGCCTCCGGGTTCGCGGTGAAACTCCGGTCGCCGGGGAGGTAGCGGATGAACTTCCCCTCTGCAGCCATCCGGAGCGCAAGTTCCCCTGCCGCGCTCGCAAAGATGACGTCATGCTTCGCGAGCCGGTCAAGGCACTCCTGCGGCGCCTGGTCGGCCTTGTTCCCGACGATCAGCATCGGCTTGCTGATCGTCATCAGTTCCCGGCAGAACCGGATCAGGTCCTCCTCCCCGGCGGTCCTGAGGTCGACCCCGGCCGCCTCGCCGGCATCACGGACGTTCTCAAACGTTACGCCGAGACCGGCAAAGACATCGGCGATCGCCTCCATGAGCGCCTTCTCTCTCCCCTGGGCCTGCCGCTGGAGTTTCGCCCAGTGCCGCGAGAGGATGCCGTACATCCACATCGACATTTCATACTGGAGAAACTCGATATCCTTCTCCGGGTCGCGCGAGCCGATATCGATCGGGTTCCCTTCGGCGTCCGTCGCACCGCTGGCATCAACGATCTGGAGGATCGCGTCAGCCTGCCGGAGGTTATCGAGGAACTGGTTCCCAAGCCCCCTTCCCTTGTGCGCCTCGGGAACGAGGCCCGCCACGTCGATCAGCCCGACCGGGACAAACCTGACCCCGTCCTGGCAGTTCTCGCACGGGACGTGCATCTCCTGACAGGGGCAGACAGTCCTGACGTACGCGACGCCATGGTTGGCGTCGATGGTCGTGAACGGATAATTGGCGATCTCTACCTGGACCAGGGTCGCTGCCCTGAAAAACGTCGATTTTCCACAATTGGGTTTTCCTGCAATGGCCAGTGTGATCATGAGCAACTCCTATACCGCACCGCTCTTGAGAGTAGTGTTGGGCCATTACACCATTTATCATCTTCTTTCGCCGGTAGTGCGGCCCGGGTTGTGCCGTTGTACCTGTTGTCGCCGGCAGCCCCGGTATCGCACCGCCGGAGTCCGATAATCCCGCCGGGCTGATGCTCACTCTCTCTCTTGTGGCCGCGATCCTCCGCACCGCTCTGTCTCCCCCGGAAATCACCCTCTGCCGCCAAAACGGGGGATTCAATTAGGAGCGGAAACAACATGACTGCATGGGCTTCGTAACCAGAAATACCTACTATTTCGATGCCCCCGGCGCACAGAACACTCCCGACGCCGCCCGGTTCGCCGTCGAGAGGGCGCGGGAACTTGGCCTCCGGAAGATCGTTGTCGCGAGCACCAGCGGCCGGACTGCGCTTGCCTTCCGGGACGCTATGAGGGGGACAGACCTTCGCTTGATCGTCGTGACCCATGTGGTCGGTTTCTCAAGGCCCGGCGAATGGGAGTTCGCAGAAGAGGTGGCCGGGACCCTCCGGGCGGAGGGTGCGACGATCGTCACCGGCACACATGCGCTCTCCGGGCTTGAGCGCGCGATCTCCCGCTCGCCGAAACTCGGCGGGAGCTCCCGCACCGAGGCGGTCGCCGAGGCGTTGCGGCGCATCGTTGCGGTCGGCCTGAAGGTCGCGGTGGAATGCGTCCTCATCGCAGCGGACCAGGGAGCAGTCGGCATCGATGAAGAAGTGATCGCGGTGGGGGGCACAGCAAGCGGTGCCGATACCGTCTGCGTCATCCGCCCGGCACATACCGCGACGTTCTTTGACCTGCAGGTGCGCGAGATCGTCGCCATGCCGAGGGACCGGTGAAGATGACGCTCGAATCGCTCACCAATGCCGCCGGACTCCTCCGGCGGCACCCCGTCCTCTGGTCGGTCGGCCTCGTCATGGGCGCCCTCGCGGTCCTCAATCTCGTCATCCCCGTATACGGCGGAACCTTCTATGTAGAGCCTCTGGCACTCCTGCAGGTCTTCGTGATACCCTTCCTGGCCGGCGGGGTCTACGGCACGGTCAGGGCGGAGACGTTCTCCGTCGGAGAGTTTCTGCAGTCCGGCCGCACCTACTACTTCCGGATACTCCTGCCCGCGCTGGTCATCTTCTTTGCGGCCATCCTGACAGTCCTCCTGCTCGCGATCCCGCTCGCGCTCCTGGGCGCCGGTGCCGCCGCAGGCATGACGCCGCTCCTCTTCGGGGTGCTCGTCTCGATCGCCTTCTTCACGTTCTTCTACGATACCGTGGCGGTCTTTGAAGAGACGAACGTCTTCGAGTCGATCCGGCGGAGCATTGAGTTCGTCATGAATAACCTTGGTAGCGTTCTCATCTTCTACCTGGTGAACATCGCCGTCCTCATTGCGCTCGGGTTCGCGGGCCTCGTCACCATGTCCGCTCTGCTCGTGGACAAACTCGAACCGCTCACCCACATGAACCCCACAGAGCTCCAGGCAGTGATGCCGCAGGATATCCTCGCACTCATCGGGACGGAGGGGGTATGGATCACCGCAGCGGTCTATGCCATAGTGATGGTGCTCTTCTCAGCCTTCCTGTACGCCTATAAGGCGAGTTTCTTCCGCAATCACGCGGATGCGCCGGGTGTGCAGCAGCAGGGCGAGTACGACGAGAAGGGCCGGTGGTATAAGTACTGAACGGTGCCCGGGGGGGCATCGCGTTCTTTCTTTTTGTGTGGGAAAATTCCGTCCTGAAAGTTTCGAAACGGTCGAACATACGCTGGGATCGAGGCCTCAAATCTGGAAGATCACCGGTTAATGAGCAGGCAATTGGTTACAGGAGATCCCGGAACTCTTCGAGCGGGATCCCGGCCTGGAAAAGGATTGCCTGAAGTCTCAAAGCCCTGACCACCTTCTCCCCCGTTGTTCTCGGGAGCTTCATATACGGCGTTGCCTGTGTTCAGGGGTACGGAGACTTCAACAAGAATAGGCTTGCCGAGTCTTCTGGCTACCTCGATATGCCCCGAGCTCGCCTCCTCAATGTGTGCCAGAGTTTCTTCCCGGGTAGACCCCTCGCTGATGCATCCCGGGAGGGATGGCACCGTTACGGTATACCCTCCGTCCTTGTTCCGTTCCCTAAGGACCGTGTAGCGGAGACGAGCATCGGGCAATCGATCCCTCCAGTGGAGGGGTGTCCACGGCACTATATGGGCGTTATGCCGATCAACTCCCGTCTACGGGCGGCACCATGTGGATAGCCACCGTTACGCCGTCTGCGCCGGGCGAGGCCGGTTCCCCTCTCACGCCGATGAGTACAGCGATTCCAGATTATCGGACTCTTTTGGCACTCGCCCCCAGCCCCGATGGGGTGGGTGCCGGAGCTGGATCTTCCCCGGTATCTCCTCCGGCGGTGGACCGTGGTGGCTATCGCCACGGGGACGCCATGCCCGGGCGTGCCTCAGGGTATGACCTCCTGGAGCAAGAGTGCGAGATCCAATCGGTACCCTCTCTGGTTGTATTGCGTATTGAGAATCGATGCACGAGCATCGGGAGCGCGCCCTCGAGATCCTCTACGACGGTTCACACCAGCATATAGAGGAGCATTCCCGAGACCCCGCCGAAGAATGTAGCGGTCAGGTTTGTGCCTGAGTTTCCGATCATGCCGCTGTTCTCGAGTGTCGCCCCTACGAGGCTGTCCACGTTCGTGCCGATGAAGCCGGCGATGACCGTGACGACGACCATCCAGGGGTCAGCGACGCCCATCACCCAGGCGGCGACGGCGACGAGGGCAGACGCGACGACGGCCGCAACCTCACCCCGCAGGGTCACCCCGCCGTTCGTTCCCCGGGGCACCGGCCGGAGCGTCGTGATAAGGTAGGGCGTCTTCCCCGTGACCCCGATCTCGCTTGCGGCGGTGTCGGCGGCGGCGGAGGCGACGCTTCCCATGAAGAGTGCCACGAAGGCCGGTTGTCCGGTGACACCGTAGAGGATGGCGGCGCCGGTCGCCACCAGACCGTTTGCGAAGACGTTGAAGTAGCCGCGCACACCCGCGTGCTCCTGGGCAACCCCGAGCCTCTCCTTCTCAGCGTAGTGGTATCGAGTAGCCCCGGCACCGATGATGAAAAAGGTGAGCATGATCAGGAACCACCGGACGTCCGCAAAGACGATGAGGATGATACCGATCATGGCGCCCGAGAAGAGGCCGCTGACATCGGCCACCCGGAGCCGGTAGGAGGTGTAGCCGAACCCGAACGCTATCGCGGCCGCGGCGACGAGGATGCTCAGGTCGACCTCGAAGTTGATCTCCTCGAAGAGGAACATGGTCATCGCCACACCGAGCGCCTCGATCATAAGGGCGTCTTCCCGGCTCCGGAGAACCGCCCGGAGCAGCACCGCGGCGACAACACCCATCACGACGACGAGCGGAGCGCTATACTGGAGATAAAGCATCACCGCAAGCGATATGGCGATGGCGGCAGCCAGGTGGTGGAGGTAAGATATCTGCCTGCCTCCGGTGAGCCGGAACGCGAGCTCGCCGATGACGACGATGCCGAGCGTGCAGGTGAAGACGAACGTCGAGAGCCAACCGAGCCCGTAGAGCACGGCGAGTGCGATGATCGAGAGCGATACGTACCGGGTATCCCGGATGAGGAAGAGGACAAGCGAGAACGGAATGAGGAGGAGGGTGAGCAGCCATGCCGGCTGGAGCAGGGGGGCAAGGCCTATGAAGGCGAGGGTGAGCACCGATGCCAGAACCAACCCCGGCGGCTTTGTCATTCATACACCTTTGGTTGTGCAGGGAAAAAGCCTTTAGGATCCGAATGCCTGCCGTCTTCGCCTCTCCCGTGTTCTTCACCCCCGAGAGGCCCCGGTCAGGGACGACAAACCTGCGTACGGCACGAGGTATTTGATAGCGCCAAAGCCCCGTAGAACAATATATTTCACTGGAACGAGAGAGATCATACACTGAAAATGTCGCCGTCACATCAACTACCCAAAAATTACGATATTGAAGAAGTGGAGAGGCGCTGGCAGAATGCCTGGCGGGATGAGGATAACTATTTCGATCCCGGCTCGCCGAAACCCCGGTTCATCATCGATACGCCGCCACCGTATCCTACCGGCAACTTCCATATCGGCAACGCCTTAAACTGGTGCTACATCGACTTCATCGCGCGGTACAAACGTATGCGCGGTTTTAACGTTATGTTCCCGCAGGGGTGGGACTGCCACGGCCTCCCCACCGAGGTGAAGGTCGAGGAGACCTACGGGATAACCAAGAACGATGTATCGAGGGAGAAGTTCCGGGAGATGTGCCGCAACCTCACGCTCGGGAACATCGAGAAGATGCGGGCGACCATGCGGCGGCTCGGGTTCTCCACCGACTGGAGCCACGAGTATATCACCATGCTCCCGGAGTATTACAAAAAGACCCAGGCATCGTTCCTGCAGATGCTCAAAGCCGGCGACATCTACCAGAGCGAGCATCCGGTGAACTTCTGCACCCGCTGCGAGACGGCCATCGCGTTCGCCGAGGTCAACTACGTTCCCCGAACCACCACACTCAACTACTTCGACTTCGACGGAGTCGAGATCGCCACCACCCGGCCAGAACTCCTTGCGGCCTGTGTTGCGGTGGCGGTTCACCCCGATGACGAGCGGTATCGCGGCATGAAGGGGAAGAGGCTTGCGGTTCCCATCTTCGGGCACCAGGTGCCGGTCATCGAGGACGTTGCGGTCGACCCGAACTTCGGCAGCGGTGCGGTGATGATCTGTACGTTCGGGGACAAGATGGATGTCTACTGGTGGAAACAGCACGACCTGGAACTCCGTAAGGCGATCGACCGGCAGGGCGTCATGACTGCGGTCGCGGGCCCTTACGCAGGTATGCCGTCGGAGGCCTGCAGGAAGGCGATCCTTCGGGATATGGAAGAGAAGGGGATCCTGAAGCGGCAGGAAGAACTCGAACAGCGAGTGGGGACCTGCTGGCGGTGCAAGACACCTATCGAGATCCTCTCCGAACGCCAGTGGTTTGTCCGGGTCCACCAGGACGATATTCTGGATGCGGCCCGGAGGGTCTCCTGGACGCCGGAGCATATGTTCACCCGGCTGGAGAACTGGGCAGAGTCGATGGAGTGGGACTGGTGCATATCCCGGCAGCGGATCTTCGCGACGCCGATCCCGGTCTGGTTCTGCGATTCTTGCGGTGAGTTGATCCTCCCGGATGGAGAAGACCTCCCGGTCGACCCGACTGTCGATACGCCGAAAGCCCCCTGTCCCCGGTGCGGCGGGTCGAACTTCACTGGCGAGAAGGATGTGCTCGACACCTGGATGGACTCGTCGATATCGGCGCTCCACGTCACCGGGTGGGATGGAGACGGCAGGCCGCCGCTCTTCCCGGCACAGCTGCGCCCCCAGGGGCACGATATCATACGGACATGGGCGTTCTACACGATCCTCCGGGCGAAAGCTCTGGTCGGCAGCCATCCCTGGGACCAGATCCTCGTCAACGGCATGGTGCTCGGGGATGACGGGTTCAAGATGAGCAAGAGCAGAAGCAACATCATCTCTCCCGAGGAGGTCGTCGGGAAGTACGGGGCGGACGCGCTCAGGCAGTGGGGTGCGGGAGGCGCGACGATCGGCTCGGATATTATGTTCAACTGGAATGACGTCGTTGCCGCATCCCGTTTCCAGACCAAACTCTGGAACATCTTCAGGTTCGTCATGGGGCACCTGGATACGGTGACCGGAGAGCCGGGGCCGGTGACGGAACTCACCGACCGCTGGCTCCTTGTCCGGCTCTCCGATACCGTTGCGGAAGCCACCGCTGCGATGGAAGGCTACCAGTTCGATCGGGCGCTCAGGGCTATCCGGGAGTTTGCCTGGAACACGCTCGCCGACGACTACATCGAGATCACAAAAGGGCGCCTGTACGCAGAAGACAACAGCAGGGCCAGCGCGTGCAGCGCACTTCGGACGACTATGGACGTCCTCTGCCGTCTTCTCGCCCCGATCATCCCGCACTTTGCGGAGGAGTGCTACCACAACCTGACCGGGAGGAGCGTGCACAAAGAGGGCTGGCCTGACTTTGCGTATGCCGACGATGAGGCCCGGCGCCACGGCGACCTTCTCGTGAAGATGGTCGCCGAACTCCGGCGCTACAAGCACGATCGGGGCATGGCGCTGAACGCACCGCTCGGCCATGTTATGATCTACGCGCCGGAGCCGGTCGATGATGCCGGAGACGCCGGGCGGGCACTGAATGCTGATGCCCGGTGGAGCACCGGCACACCCCGGCTCGAAGAGGTCGCAAACGGCGTGAACTTTAACATGGCGATCATCGGTCCCCGCTTACGGAAGCAGGCCCGTGGATTCATGGAGGCCGTGCAGGCGCTCCCGCCGGAGCAGCTCAGGAACCCGCCCGCCACCATCACGGTTGACGGCGAGGAGATCCCCGTGCCGGCCGACTCCTTCACGCCGAAGGTCGCCTACCAGGTGGCGGGAGAAGAGGTGGACGTCCTCACGCTCGGGGACGTGGTTGTGACGATTGGACACTCGTCCTGATCTCGTCGGCGATGAACCGGGCGACCTCCTCTCTTTGGAGCAGTGCATCAACGATGACAAACCGCGCGGGATCAGTAGCCGCAAGGCCTAGATAATTCTTCTGCACCTGCATAAGGATCCCGGCATTCTCAAAATACTCTCTCTTCTTTGCGGGATCGAGACGGGCTACGGCATCTTCGACAGGCAGAACAAGGAGGAACGTCCGGTCGGGCCGGATCGACCACCCGGCATGGATCTGGCGGAGCCAGAGGAGAGGGTCGGGGAGAACGCCGTCGAGGACGACCGGCTGGTAGGCAAACCGGGAGTCCGAGTAGCGGTCGGATATCACGAGCCGTCCCTCGTCAAGTGCGGGCCGGATCACCGTATCAATATGCGCGGCGTGGTCGGCGCAGAAGAGCAGCGCTTCGGTGATCGGGTCCATCCGCTCGGCAACCGCCCGCCGCACCGACTCGCCCACCCAGGTCGCACCGGGCTCGCGGGTGAAGAGGGGGTCGAGGTCGGCGAGCAACTCCCGAAGACGGGCGAGAAGGGTGCTCTTGCCGCTCCCGTCGATCCCCTCGATGGTGATCAGCACGGGTGCCCCCTCCGGACCCATTCGAGCGGCACCGTGCCGTGGTGGACGGCGGTTGCTATGATCGCCCCGTCAAATCCGGCGTCGGCGAGGAGGTGGATGTCGTCCGTCCCGGCGACGCCGCCCCCGTAGAGGAGGCGCCCGGAATAGCACGCCCGCATCTCTTCGAGATCCTCCCGGACGAGGCCCCGCTGTGTCCCCACGGCGCTGATGTTGAGGATGATACACCCCTCAAACGAGAGCGCCGATGCGCGGCGTAACATCTCCGCCGGCCGGATGCCCCAGGGAAGCACCCGGCCTTCTTTGATATCGATACTGAGGTAGCCGGCATGGTATGCCCGAAGGTCTTCGAGCGCTCTCGCCGCTGTCTCGGTGCCGACGACCGGTGTCACCCCGGCGACTGCCGTGCATTCGGCAGGCGACCGAGAGCCCCGGTCAAGATAGCACCGCTCGACCAGGGCGGCGCAACGCCGGACAAGGTCGTCCTGTGGGGTTCTGCCCAGGATGCTCTCCAGGTCGGCGATGTAGAGATACCGGGGCTTCAGAGCGGATACATAGGCCTCCGGCTCGGCTGAGGGGGCGATCCCCCAGGTCAGCGGCCGGTAACCGGCGCGCATCCCGGATCTTCCATGCACCACGAGGCCGCCTGCCAGATCGACTGCAAGAATCAGTTCCATGTCCTCAACGCAATCACTATTAGGGTGAAGGATCATTAATTTCTATGCAATTACTCGTCAGTCCGAGCAGTATTGAGGAGGCAAGAAGCTCGCTTTCCGCTGACATCATCGACGTGAAAAAGCCCTCAGAGGGCTCGCTTGGAGCAAACTTCCCCTGGATCATCCAGGAGATCAAAACCCTCGCCGGCAACAAGCCTGTCAGTGCTGCAATTGGAGACAATGAGTATAAGCCAGGAACTGCAGCTCTTTCTGCCTACGGCGCCGCACATGCAGGTGCCGACTATATCAAGGTCGGCCTGATGTTCGACGGAACCAACCGTGCCTGTGATGTTATCGAGGCAGTGACCACGGCGGTGAAGCGGGAGTTTCCTGAGAAATACGTGGTTATCGCCGCCTATGCCGATTTTCAGAGAATAGGCACGGTCTCTCCGTTCGCCATCAGTTCGCTGGTTGCGGATGCCGGAGCTGATGTCGCCATGATCGACACCGGCATTAAAGACGGGAAGAGTCTCTTTGAGTTCATGGACGAGGAGACACTGACCCGGTTTGCTGAACAAAACCGAGAACTCGGGTTGCAGACGGCCCTTGCCGGTTCGCTGAAGTTCGAGGACCTCGGTGCCTTAAAGCGTATCGATCCGGAGATCATCGGCGTCCGGGGGATGGTCTGCGGAGGCGATCGGTCCACCACGATCCGGACCGAACTGGTGGAGAAAGCAATGATGATGCTCAGGTGACGTATGTATATCGAGAAGATGAAACTGGAGACAACATTTACGTTTGACGATGTGCTGCTTGAGCCCGCAGAATCCTGGGTCGAGCCCGACGAGGTCGACGTCAGGTCGAGGTTCTCGCGGAACATTCCCCTGAATATACCTCTCGTGAGCGCCGCCATGGATACGGTGACCGAATCGATGATGGCGATAACGATAGCCCGGGAGGGCGGCATCGGCGTCATCCACCGGAACATGCCCCCGGAGCGCGAGGTCGCCGAGGTCAGGGTCGTCAAACAGGCCGAGGACCTTATCGAGCGCGAGGTTGTGGCGGTCGGCCCGGAGTCCACGGTCATCGATGTGGAACGGGTCATGAAGCAGTACGGTATCGGTGGCGTGCCTGTCATCGACGAGGATCGGGTGATCGGTATCGTCAGCCGCAGGGATATCAGGGCGATCCTGCCGAAGCGGGGCGAGGCGAAGATCACCGGTTACATGACCAAGAACCTGATCACGGCGTCTGAAGACATAACTGTGGAGAATGCGCTCGAGACGATGTATGCAAACAAAGTCGAGCGCCTTCCCGTTGTAGATGCAGAGGGGCGCCTCGTCGGTATCATCACGATGCGGGACATCCTCGAGAAGCGGCAATATCCCCGCGCGAACCGTGATGCAAGCGGGAAACTCAGGGTCGCCGCCGCGGTGGGCCCCTTCGACTTCAACCGGGCTATGATGCTCGTTGAGGCGGGTGTCGATGCCCTGGTGGTGGACTGCGCTCACGGCCATAATATGAACGTCGTAAAAGCGGTCAGGGAGGTCAAGGCGAGCGTCGCTGTCGATGTGGTGGCAGGGAACATCGCTACGAAGCAGGCGGCGTCCGTCCTAGTCGACTCCGTCGACGGGCTGAAGGTGGGCATCGGACCGGGCTCCATCTGCACGACGCGGATCGTCGCGGGCGTGGGCGTGCCGCAGGTCTCTGCGATAGCAAACGTCGCCGAGGTGACGCATGAGGCCGGCGTGCCGGTGATCGCCGACGGCGGTATCCGCTACTCCGGGGATATCGCGAAGGCGATCGCCGCGGGCGCGGACTGTATCATGGCGGGCAGCCTCTTTGCCGGCACCGACGAAGCGCCGGGAAGGGTTACGACGATCAAGGGCCGGCGCTATAAGCAGTACCGGGGGATGGGATCGCTCGGTGTCATGAGCAGCGGCGAGTCGAGCGACCGCTACTTCCAGAAGAAGGAGATCGGGAGGACCAAGTTCGTTCCCGAGGGCGTCGAGGGAGTCACCCCCTACGTTGGCCGGGTCTCGGACGTGATCTACCAGCTCGTCGGCGGTCTGAAGTCCTCTATGGGCTACACGGGATCAAAGACGATACTGGACCTGAAGAAAAACGGCAGGTTTCTCAGGATCACGCCTGCGGGCTACGGTGAGAGTCACCCGCACAACATTATGATCACCGATGAGGCACCGAACTATCGCCTCTTCGAGTAACTTTTTTTATATTTGAACCACTAACGATTAGTAAACATGCTTGAGGGCGGTGAGGTTTCCCGTCTCCTTGATATCCTGGGAAACCGGAACAGACGGCGAATAATAGAACTGCTGAGACAGAAGCCGTGTTTTGTGACTGAGATCTCCGAACGCCTGGTGCTCAGCCCGAAAGCGGTGATAGAACACCTGCAGCTGATGGAGCGCGAGGAGCTCCTCATATCCTGCCAGGATGAGCGCAGGCGAAAGTATTACTACCTCTCGCATGACATCAATGTCATCGTAAACCTGCAGAAGCAGGATGGGGTTACGCCTCCCTCCGTTGAAGAAGACCAGAAGACAAGATTTACAAGAAATCTCGCGGCGCTCAAGCGGATGATCCGTGCTCGCGACGAGCTTCTGGATAACCTCGAACAACTGGAGCGGGAAATCGAATCGAGGTTCACCGAGATCGTGCGCATGAGGGGAGGCTTCATAACCGATGACGGGGATCTGGAGATCATCCTCGCCCTCTCCCATGTCGACCTGACGCTCGCGGAACTCGAGGAAGTGAGCAGCCTGTCCACGGATGAGCTGAAACAGAGACTGGGCAACCTCGTGTACATGGGGGTTGTCGAAGAGATCAACGACCGATACCAGATACGTGGTACACATGGCGAATAATCCATACGACGAAATGTTTAGAAATATCGCGCGGCTGATGGAGAAGATCCTCAATGATATGCCCCTGCACGACCCGAAGATCATCGGGTTCACCATCATCAGCGGATCACCCGAGGAGGCACCCTACCTCGATCCGTCCGGGGAGGATGGGGGCGAAGAGTCTGAGTTTGAGGTGGTCGAGGGTGACGACTGCATCTACATCACTGCAGCGGTGGATGCCCGGGCACAAGGTGCCCCCTATGTCACGTTCCAGGAAGAGTCCGTGACCCTCTGCACCGGGGGTGACGAGGAGACGATCATCGATCTCGACTGCGAGATAGACGTCCCGCACAGTTTCTACAATGTGCAGCACGGCGTCATCGATGCCGTCTGCTTGAAGAAGAGCGCTCCGGATGAGATAGTCCAGTCCTGAAGATCGGGCCTGGGCCGGACCGGGGTTCAGCCCTGCCCCCACTTTTTTGCAGCGGAATCAGCGTTTCGGGCTGAATCTTGAATCTTTGCAGAGGCGGTGCCCGCTCGCTGCTTCAGCAGGAGCCGCCTTGCATGGCAAAAAGGAGAGTTGCCCTATCCCTAGTTGCCCTATCCCTGATACTCTTCAAGAGCAAGCTGGTACATCCAGTCAAGGAGGAGCGCGCACTCTTCCGGGACGCATTCCTGGTCGCAGCCGATGCACGGGAGGATCTCCCCTCCTGCAAGGATGACGCAGGGGTCGATCGCCCGCTTCTTCGCCCGCAAAAGATATGTCTTGATGCCGTCGCTTCGAAACTCGACGCGTTCTATCAACCCGGCATCCAGCAGCCGCTTCACGATCCTTGAGCACTTCCTGCTGTCAATCTCCAGGAGTTTCCAGAGCTCGCTCTGGAGAACCCCCTGACGGTGGGACTGGATAACCTTGAGTGCTTCTTCCTCCTGGTCAGGCATGGTTATCAGAGCAGGGGTGCAATGGTCAGGATATTATTGCCTCGTATGACGACGGTCCCGAGGGCCCGGCCCCTCTGATCACCGGTATACTCGGCGGTCTCGTCCATATGCAGATTCAGGTGTTCGTCCACTGCCACGAGCCGGCCCTGGAGTTTCCTGCCGTCATCCTTGATCTCGACAACAATTTTTGAGTCAACGAGTGAAAAAACCTTCTTTACGGGGAGTACAATGCCGTTAACCATCTGTTCCTATATGGTTATATTCACGCATTAAGTTTTCTACCTCTGCGGGGCTCTCGGAGCATGAGCGAGAGGGCTCCCTCCGCACGGGGGGAGGTGAAAGCGGCGCCCCTTCTTCACTTTCGGGCCGCACGGCTCACCTTCATGCCGGAGGGGAGCTACCATGATTCTATCGTATGCTGCGGAGGTACCGGTACCGGCTGTATCCGACCGAGGATCAGAAGACCCTGATCGCCCAGCACCTCGGGTGCTGCCGGGTTGTGTACAACTGGGCGCTTGCCCGCAAGAATCAGGCGTATCACGACGGGGGCATCAGCCTCTCCAGGTACGACCTCATGAAGCAGCTCCCCGCGCTCAAAGAGGAGTTGCCGTGGCTCAAGGAGGTCAACGCCCAATCGCTGCAGCAATCGATCCACCACCTTTTCCGCGCGTTCACGAACTTCTTCGAGGGTCGTGCCGAAGCACCGACCTTCAAGGCGAAGCATGCCCCCGAGCAGGCGTTCACGGTCCCACAATCCTACACCGTGGACTTCGAGCGGGGTACCGTGAAGCTCCCGAAGATCGGTTCGATCAAGGTCAAGTACCACCGCACCTTCGTGGGCACGATGAAGTCCGCGACGGTGATCCGAACTTCGACCGGTCGGTACTTCCTCAGCATCGTGGTCGAGGATGGCCGGAAGCCGCCGAAGCCGGTCGATCCGGTCCCGGATCAGACGGTCGGGATCGACCTGGGGCTTGCGCACTACGCTGTTCTCTCGACCGGGGAGAAAGTGGCAAACCCACGACACCTCCGGAACGCCCAGAAGCGGTTGGCCGTCTTGCAGAGGCGGCTCGCCCGCAAGCAGAAAGGGTCGAAGAACCGGAACAAAGCCCGGCTCAAGGTTGCCCGGTGTCACCAGGAAATTGCCGATCAACGGCGGGACTTCCAGCACCAGCTCTCTTCTCGACTGGTCCGCGAAAACCAAGCGTTAGCGGTGGAGTTCCTGAACGTGGACGGCATGGTGAAGAACCACTCTCTTGCGAGATCGATCAGCGACGCCGGCTGGGGGACGTTCCTCTCGATGTTGGCGTACAAGTGTCAGGAGGCCGGCAAACCCCTGCTGAAGATCGGGGTGTTCGAACCGTCCTCGAAGACCTGCTCGGTCTGCGGCTACCGGAAGGCCGATCTGACGCTGAAGGACCGGGAATGGACGTGCCCGGACTGCGGGACGACACACGACCGGGACCTGAACGCCGCGACCAATATCAAACAATTCGCACTTGCAGGCGCGGGACGCGCCGAAGAGCCTGTGGACCCGCTCCCGGTGGGGAGGGGGATGATAGCCGGGAAGCCACCTGCGCAAGCGGGGGTAGTTCACTGACGACCTTTGTGAACCGTGGCACCGGAGGTGCCGCTGGCGACCTTTGATGGAAAGTACGGTTTCATGGCCGGGACCGGTCCGCTGGCCAATCAGGAAAAAAGGGAGTTATTCGGGAAGATCTTCCCAGCGGTCCTTGAACTGCTTCTCGACGCCCGGGAGGGTGGTATACTCCATCTCCTCAAGCGAGAGGCGGTGCGGTTCAAACGGCCCGTGGGCCCGGAGAACATCCGAGAGCTCGCAGCACCGGTCGCGGACACGGTTGAACGCCGGGTCGTCGAACATGTCCGCAGGCCCGATCAACTTTCCGTTGCTGACCTGGAACCCGAGACAGACGACCCGGGGCGGTCCGTCAAACGCGGTGCAGTTTGCGTCACAGACTCCCACCGGCATGAACGGCCCGTGATGCGAGCCACGCATCCAGCCTGCCACGAGGATGGGCGTCCTGAAGGGGTCGATGACTTCGCCGACCGACGGGAACCCGCTCTGCGCCCTGATGACCATGACCGGGTCATCCTTGCCGACGTAGCGGCCGGCCATCAGGTTCAGCCGCTGGGTGCTTGTGGATGCTGCAATTTCGCCGTTCCTCTTCCAGATGTACTTGATCACATAGCGGCTCGGTGCTCCGATATAGGCAAGGAGGCTGTAGGACTCTTCGGGTGTGTTGAAGAGAATTCTCCGCTTCTTTATAACGTCGTGGACCTCGAAGGTGAACCCATCGTGCATCGAGGGGTCGATGACGAGGCCGGACGTGCTGAAGGGGTCAGCGAAGATCCTGTACAGGAAGTAGTTCCACGCCCCGGGCTCGGTCTTATCGGCCATGAAGACCAGAACCGGGTCTGAACCCCGCTCATCAAACTCCATCTCAGCAACACCGGGCCCCATCCCCTTGACGTTGCCGCTGAACGCATCTCCGAGCAGGTCCTGGCCGGCACCGTAGAGCTTCATCTCTTTGGCGATCCCGGCGCATTCCATGAAGACGTCCCACGCCAGTTTGTGGATCTCTTCATTGTCCTCGCCTTTGGTGTGCGTCATAATCAGCTCGAGATCATCACCGCAGTGGGTGACATACGAGTCGATGATGATGCTGCCTTCTGCTTCCTTGAGCCTCTGTGCGGCCACCTCAAGAAGCTTCGGGTGGGTGCGGGAGTGCCCCGGAAAACTGCCTACATCTGCTTTAATCACGGACACGGTGGTCTTAACCATTATTCAATCACCACTACCTAGACGGGCGTAGCCCTTACGACTACTAGATAGGTATTACTGTATATGTAGGTGTTGTTGCCTAGAAAAAGGGTTGGCTACGGCAACCAATTTTCGGGATCGTCCTTCTTCGCTGTGAGCCGATCCTTCACGGCATATGTGCCCGACGGTAATGTCGAGGTTATTGTAATGCCATTTGCCGCTTCTGCTGTTTTAGCGGGATCCATCGATGATTGAGGCATCGCCGGGAGTATCTTCTCGGGAATTCGCGCCTGGTGGGCCCGACGGCGTTCGCGCGCCCGCTCCAGGAGGGGTTGTCCGGATGCGGTCGGGAGGAGGGGTATGGGTTGCGGGCATACCCTCTTGCGCTCCCCGGCGCATTGGTACATCTGCCGGATACCGCCGGTAAAAGTACTGTGGCCTGCCGAATGTTAGCCGTTCATTCTATCCTGATCGATTTGCCGCGGGAGAATTTGACCTCCAGGACGCCGTGCTTGTAGTTCGACTGCATGGAGTCGGCATCCACGGTCGGTATCTCAACCGAAGTCAGCTGGTTACCGCCGGCGATGATCGTCAGCGTGCCGTTGATGAGTGACAGGTGAATATTCTCCTTCTCGACACCCGGGAGATCAATTGCCACCGTCACGTCATCATCGGTCGTGTACATCTCTGCTATCGGCTCGATGGTCCCCTCGGAAGAGGGTTCTGCTACGGGATCCGCTTCCTCTGCCGGAGTCTCTGTTGTGCCGGCGTCATGGAGGACGATCTTGAATCCGTAGGCAAACGGCCTGTTCTGGTCTCCCTGCTCTTTGAGCCCCTGCTCCATGAGGCGTTTCATCAGTTCATTGAGTTGCTGGAAGATGTCTGCTGGGCTGTCACTCATGTGCATCACGGTTGTTTCTGTTTATCCTGATGAGGGGAAGTCGTATAACTTCCCCGGGGATGGGAGCGCACCCCCTGGGTGGGGCGCCCCCGTCAGAACGCCATGCCGGCCTTTGGCAGCGGGCGTTCTATCCTGATCTTCAACTCCTTTGTGAGACGTTTGATCTCGCCGAAGTCTTTCTTTCTCTGGTAGACCGCATCTTTCAGGGCCTGCGTCAGATCCTTGACTTCCTGCTCGGTCTTCTCGCCCTTCTGCGTTCTGGCACGGTTGATCGTCGAGATGGCATCCTCGAGCGTCGATCGCTGCTCCTGGTTATAGAGGATCTGCCAGGAGTGACGTTCGCTCTCCTCCAGCCGGTCGATATCCAACGTGCCTCTCACGCGGGAGAGGGCATCCTCGAAGTGTTTCTTCGTGATCCTCACGTTGCCGATCGCCTGGCGCCGTTCTTCCTCAGTCTTCCCTCCCATGGCAGCGATGAACTCGCGCATGGCGGAGATCTTTGCTTCACGGACCAGCGCCTCGATATCGGCTCCGACATAACCCTCGGTTCTGTCGACCAGTTCCTCGATGTTTACGTCGTTTGCGAGGATCTCCCGGTTCTTGAGATACACTTCGAAGATCTTCTTTCTGCCTTCCCGGTCGGGCGGCGGGACGTATATCATCCGGTCCAATCTGCCAGGGCGAAGCAGCGCCTCGTCCAACATGTCCGGGCGGTTGGTAGCGCCGAGAACCACGACATTGTTCAGTTCCTCGAGGCCGTCGAGCTCTGTCAGGATCTGGCTTACCACACTTTCAGTTACGTGCGATGATCCTATATAAGATCCCCGTTTGGGCATAAGTGCGTCAATCTCGTCGAAAAAGATAATCGACGGTGCTGCTTGCCTCGCTTTCCGAAATACCTGGCGAACGCCCCGCTCTGACTCTCCGACCCATTTCGAGAGCAGTTCAGGACCCTTTACGGATATGAAATTGCTTTCGCTCTCGTTTGCGACCGCCTTTGCAAGGAGTGTCTTACCCGTTCCGGGTGGCCCGAAGAGCAGGATCCCGCGGGGAGGTTCGGTGTCCAGGGAGGCGAATATCTCCGGATATTTGAGCGGCCACTCAACGGCCTCCGCAAGCTCGGCCTTGACGTCGTCGAGTCCACCGACGTCCTCCCATTTGACATCGGGGATCTCTACGAGCACCTCACGCATCGCGCTCGGCTCAACGTGCTTATGCGCTTCGATGAAGTCCTCGTTCGTCACGCGGAGCTGGTCGATGATCTCGGTGGGGATCTCCTCCTCGATCTTGATCTGGGGTATGATCCGGCGAAGCGCGTGCATCGCCGCCTCCTTTGCAAGCAGCGCGATATCGGCGCCGACAAAGCCGTGGGTGGAGCGGGCGTAGTCGTCGAGGTTCACGTCCTCGGCAAGCGGCATGCCCCGCGTGTGGATCTGGAAGATCTGCTGTCTTCCCTTGGTGTCCGGGATGCCGATCTCGATCTCACGGTCAAACCTGCCACCGCGCCGGAGGGCAGGATCGATCATATCCGGGAGGTTCGTTGCGGCGATCACCACCACCTGACCCCGGGTCTTCAAGCCGTCCATCAGGGCCAGGAGCTGGGCAACGATTCGGCGTTCGACCTCACCCTTAACTTCCTCACGTTTGGGTGCGATCGAGTCTATCTCGTCGATGAAGACGATCGAGGGTGCGTTCTCCTGCGCTTCCTCAAAGACCTCACGGAGACGCTCTTCGGACTCTCCGTAGTACTTGCTCATGATCTCGGGGCCCGAGAGCGTGATGAAGTGTGCGTCCACCTCATTTGCCACCGCTTTTGCTATCAGTGTCTTCCCCGTTCCGGGCGGGCCGTAGAGCAGGACGCCTTTCGGGGGCTCGACGCCGAGGCGTTCGAAGAGTTCGGGGTGCCGAAGCGGGAGTTCGATCATCTCCCGGACGAGTTGCAACTCGCGGTCCAGGCCACCGATGTCCTCGTAGTGGACGTCGGCCGCAGTCTCGCGCCGCCCTTCCTCGGGCTCATACGGGGTCTCTTTCAGCTCGATCTCGGTGCTGTCGGTGACGATGGCGATGCCTTTCGGGGCCACTCTGGCGATGACGAACGTGAGCGGGTTCCCGAGGATGCTGACCCGGACGTGCTGCCCTTCGGTGACCGGCCGGCCGCGGAGGATCCTTCCCAGGTACTGCTCGCCGCCCACAAGGCGGATGGGCTGGGTCGGCTGGATGGTCACCTTCTTGGCGTATCCAGCCTCGGTCTTGTGTATCCGGACGTTGTCGTCGATCCCGGCTCCGACGTTGCTCCGGGTGCTGCCGTCGATGCGCAGGACCGCCTTGCCGGTGTCCTGCGGGAATCCCGGCCATATGAGCGTCGCCGCCTTCTGACGCCCCTCGATCTCGATGACGTCGCCGCTGACGAGGCCGAGCGCCTTCATGGTGTCGATGCTCAGTCTGGCGATTCCCCGGCCGGCGTCCTCGTGGGCCGCCTCTTTGATGGTCACCTCAACAGATTCGGTGTTAGCCATGTGAACAATCTCCTCCTGTAGGGTTTACCATAGGTAAGTGCGACTTTTTATTTATACTTTTCTGCGTCGTCCCTCCTGTTGTACCGGATGATCTCCTTTTCTGTAACGATGTAATCCATCTTCACATCGTTTTCGTCGACAGGAATGCTCTGTGCCTGCTGGCAGGAGAACGCGATGCCGATCTTCTGCGGGTGGGGATACCGGCAGAGAAAGCGGTCGTAGTACCCGGCACCGTAACCGAGCCGATTTCCTTCGGCATCGAAGGCGAGCATCGGTATGATGACCGCCTGGACCTCTTCGGGCCGGGCCGGAAGTTCGTGCCCGACCGGTTCGGGCACGTTGAACGTGCTCGGAAGGAGGATCGCGGGGTCCGGCAGGTAGGAGAGGCGGAGGCTGCAGGTCTCCCGTTCGATGATGGGCACGATGACCCGCACACCCCGCAGGTTCAGGTCTACAATCAGGTCTTTTGTCTCGACCTCCAGGGCTTTTGAGGCGTAGACCATGACGGTCTCAAACCCGTTGAGGAGGTTGAGGAGTCTTTGGCTGATGATCTTGCTATGCTCGGCGATCTGTGAAGGTGAGAGAAGGGATCGGGCCTCCTTTGCCTGCTGACGGAGTGCCGCCTTTGTCTGGCTCATTATATGGGAGTTTTGGGCAAATTACCACATAAAGCATGCATGCCCGAAGACTGAGCGACGACGGGTACGCCTTCCTTCGGGCCGGACCCGGACCTCCCCGGGCTTCAGCGCAGGCGGCCTACTTCTTCGATGCCTGCCCCTCACCGCAGACATCCCGGAGTTGGCGGAGGGAGGATGCAAGGACTTTGGTCTTCCCGATCATCGCGGCGATCAGGAGAGCGTCGAGGATCTCATCGCGGGATGCGCCTTCCTTCAGGGCAGCCCCCATGTGCACTTTCAGGCAGTTGTCCGCCCCCGCGCCCGCAGCGGCAGCAATGGCGATGAGTTCGGCGGTCTTCGCGTCGAGGGAGCCCGGGCGGGAGATCCGGTAGTCGGCGATGGCGGAGAGCGCGAAGATATCGGGCCGGTCGCGGAGCAGGGTGAAGATGAACGGCACGACGCCGAGCATCTCCCTCACGTCTTCCGTGATCTCGTCGCCGAGGTCGTCTGCATGGGTTAGGAAGTCGTTGATTAACTGTTCATTTTCGGGTTTCATTAGACTGTCCTCTTACGTGAATGTCGATAGGGATGACGATAATGGTGCGGTTTTTGATGTGAGGGTGTTCGGGTGTTCTTGTGTGCAAGCGTATTAGACCGATATTTTCCCGCGATCCGGGTGCGCTGGACCGGAGAGGGTAATCCCCCCAGGGGTGGGGGCAGTGCGTGGCGATATCCCCACGAAAGCCGTAGATGAGGTTATGCGGCTATTAGAACGATAGGAGTTAAAGCAATCATTTTGCTTCAAAAGCAGTTGCACAAAAAGGCAGAAAGTTCCACAACCCCCTTCCACCCCGCCGGCGCCCCTCCGCTACCCGGAGAACAATACCCCAAAAACGAGATCCCGGGGAGCGCCATCACGCGCTCCCCATGTCTCTCTTCAGAAGTTAAAGTGCCGTCCGACGATCTTCAGCGCACAGTAGTCTCCGCACATCGTGCAGCCGTCGGTATCGGCCGGCATCCGCTCGGCGCGGATCGCCCGGGCGCGCTCGGGGTTGATCGCGACTGAAAACTGCCGCTCCCAGTCGAGGTCCCGGCGGGCATGTCCCATCTCGAGGTCGGCGTCCCGCTTTTTGAGCTTGATCATATCCCCGACGTGGGCGGCGATCCTCGAACTGATGACGCCCTCGTAGACCTCCTCGGGCGTGGGGAGCGCCAGGTGCTCCGCCGGCGTCACGTAGCAGATGAAGTCGGCGCCGTATGAGGAGGCGAGTGCGGCCCCGATCGCGGCCACCCGGTCGTCGTAGCCGGGCGCGATATCGGTGACGAGCGGACCGAGCATGTAGAACGGCTTCCGGTTCGTGACCCGCTTCTGCAGCACGACATTGGTCTGGATCTCGTCGACCGGGATGTGCCCCGGCCCCTCGATGATCGCCTGCACACCCTCGGCATGCGCCTTATCGGCGAGCTCCGCGTTGATGAGCAGTTCCTGGATCTGGGCACGGTCGGTAGCGTCGTGGACCGCACCCGCCCGCATACCGTTGCCGAACGAGAGGGTGACCTCGTGCTCTTTCAGGATCTCAACCAGGTAGTCGAACTCCGCGTAGAGCGGGTTCTCCTTCTCATTGTGAAGCATCCAGGCAGTCATGAAGGCCCCGCCCCGGGAGACAAGTCCGCCGTGCCGCCCCTGGTTCTGCAGGCGCTTCATCGTCTCGTAGTTGATCCCGGTGTGGATCGCCATGAAGTTGGTCCCGAGTTTTGCTTGTTCCGCCGTGATCCGGAAGAGGTCGTCCTCTTCCATGTGGACAACCGCCCCGTGCTTCCGGGCGGCCTCGATGAACGCCTGGTAGAGCGGGACCGACCCGACCGAGAGGGTGGTCGCCTCGACGACCCGGCGCCGGATCTCTGCAAAGTCACCGCCGGTGGAGAGTTCCATCAGTGTATCGGCACCGGCACGCTCGGCCTGCCGGACCTTCTCGATCTCCATATCAACGTCGACCATATCCGTCGACGTCCCGATGCTCGCGTTGACCTTGGTGCGGAGCCCTTCGCCGATACCGCAGATCTTCACCTTCCGGTAGGGAGAGACCGGAATGACGATGTGGCCTTCAGCCACGCCGTGCCTGACGAACTCTTCAGATACACCTTCCGCTGCTGCGACGATCCGCATCTCCTCGGTGACGACGCCGCGCCGGGCGTCTTCTATGAGACCCATGCCATTATATTTGAGGGAAAGAGTTGATAAAGGCTTGTTTTTAGGATTCAGGCTAAAATACGGTTGTTTTCTCAACAAGTAAACTTGACTTACTCTTATTCAGGTCTGGTTTCGTAGCCGGAAAGCCAAGGCTTACAAGCGATCGAGGAGCACCAGTATACCATCCGGTGAATTAGTTTGTACGTCAATTTTGGGGGCTTTGTCCCGATCAGCACCGTCGATTGGCGAGGACGGGCGGCCTGCACTGTTTTCCTCAGAGGGTGCCCCGCGCGCTGCTTTTACTGTCATAACGCCGCCCTACAGGGAGGTGAGGACCTCCGCGATACGGGCGAGGTCATCGCGATGATCCGGGGCTCCCGCACGGTTGCAGGCGCCGTGGTCTTCTCCGGTGGGGAACCGACTCTGCAGGGGCCTGCGCTCATTCACCTTGCCGCCGCCGCCCGCACCATGGGGCTCTCCGTCGGCCTGCACACAAACGGCATGTTTCCCCGGGTGATCGAGAACCTCCTCCGGGAGCGCCTGGTGGACATGGTCGCCCTCGACGTCAAGACCACGTGGGAGCGCTACGACGATCTCCTGGGCGTGGCTGCCGTCGGTGCAGTGGAGCAGTCGCTCGCCCTCTGCAGGCGGGCAAAGGCTGAAGGCAGTCTTGAGACCTGCGAGATCGTGGTCACCCTCTTCCGGGGCCGCGAGGGCGATCTCGCGTCCATCGCGGAGGCTGCCTGCGGGCTCGCCCTCGTCCTCCAGCAGGGGGTGGCCGAGGGATTCGACCCCCTGACCCGACAGGAACTCGAGGCAGCAGCGGCACCGCTCGGGCGGAAGGTCCGGATACGGACCCGGGAGGACGGCGAGGTCGGCTACGATCCGGAGCAGGAACTGTTCCGGTGACGTTAAACATAATATCGTCGGGAACGCACGTTCATGGAGATGTCTGTGGCGGCCGCCGCAACCTGCACCGCCGGGATTCTGCAGCCGGTCTCTCGCCGGCACGGCCCGCTGTTCTGGATACGATAGCATAACTAGATGGAGAAACCTGATGAAGGTCATTGGAATCGTTGGTATGCCGGCAAGCGGGAAAGGAGAGGTATCAAGGATCGCCCGGGACCTTGGGATTCCTGTCGTGGTCATGGGGGATGCAATACGGGAGCGGGTGAGGGAGGCCGGGCTTCCAGCGACGGACGCGAACCTCGGCGCTATGTCGGGGAAGTTGCGCTCGGACCTCGGCCTGGACGCCATCGCCCGGATCACCATCCCGGCCATCGAGGCAGAGACTGCTCCGGTGGTCCTGGTGGACGGTATCAGGGGAGATTACGAGGTGGCGACATTCAAAGAGCACTTCCCCGACTTCATACTCATCGGGATCGTCTCATCGTTTGAGACGCGCTACCGGAGGCTCGCGAACCGGGGGCGATCCGATGATTCTCTCACCGCCGGAGAACTCCGGGCCCGCGACGAGCGGGAACTCGGGTGGGGGCTCGGTCGAGCTCTCTCGCAGGCGGACTGCCGGATCACGAACGAGGGCACGCTTGAAGAGTTTGCTGCAGAGGTCCGCGCCCTGCTCTGCCGGCCTGGAGATATAACATGAGCCTTGTTCCATATTTTTCATCCTCATCGAAAGTCTGGGAATCCCGGGACTGGGTCTTCGGGATCGAGGAACTTGGGTATACTGGCTGGGAGATCGTCGCCGACGGGAAGTACCGCCTGGACAACCCCGAGAACTTTGCCGCTGTCCAGGAGAACCTTGAGAGCACCGGCCTCCTCGCGACTGTTCACGCCCCCTATAGCGACCTGAACCTCGCGTCGCTGAACTACCCCATCTGGCGCGAATCCATCCGCCAGACCTGCTGCTGCATCCACCACGCGGCCGACCTGACCGACCGGGTGACAGTCCACCCCGGGTTTGTATCCCCCGTCGGGAAACTCGTCCCCGAGAAGGTCTGGGAGATGCAGAAGACCGCACTCGTCGAGATCGGGAAATACGCGGAGGACCATGGCGTCCTTGCATGTGTCGAGAACATGATCAGCATCAGGGACTTCCTCTGCCGCTACCCCGAGGAGATCCTCGGACTCACCGAAGGGATTCCCGGGATCGGGATCACACTGGACGTCGGGCACGCGAACACCAACGGCCTGGTCGATGCGTTCCTTGCGCACGTCGGGGAGGTCAGTCACCTGCATATCCACGACAACCACGGTCAGTCGGACGAGCACCTCGCCCTCGGTGATGGGACCATCGCCTGGGAGAAGGTCGGGCGCGTCGTCGCCCGCGACTACTCCGGCCGGGTCGTGATCGAGGGCCGGACGCTCGAAGAGGCAAAACGGAGCCTTGCGGCATTCAGGAAGTGGTTCGTATAGCCGGCGAGACTCTGCACGTCCACTTCCTCGGCACGGCGGGAGCGCTCCCGTCCCCACAGCGCAACCCCTCCTGCGTCCTGATCCGGCGCGGCTCCGATACCCTGCTCTTCGACTGCGGGGAGGGCGCCCAGCAGCAGATGATGCGTGCCCGGACCGGGTTTACCGTGGACGCCATCTTCGTCACCCACTGGCACGCCGACCACTTCCTCGGCATCTTCGGGCTCGTTGAGACGCTCGGGTTCATGGGGCGGACCGATCCGCTCCCGATCTACGGCCCGCCCTGGGTCAGCGAATTTGTCGATCTCGTGCAGAAGATTAGCGGCCATACCCGGGGTTACTCCGTCACCGGTCATGTCCTTGAGCACGGTTCGGTCGTGCCCTTCAACGGCTACACCGTCCGGGCATTTGCTACGTATCACGGCATCCCCGGGCTTGGCTATGTCCTGGAGGAGGATGAACGACCGGGTTGGTTCAACCGCGAGCGGGCCATTGCGCTCGGTATCCCGCCGGGCCCGCTCTTCGGGCGGCTGCAGCGCGGTGAAGTAGTCCGCGTCGTCATCGACGGCGTCGAGACCGAGGTCCGGCCCGCCGATGTGCTGGGAGAGCCGCGCCCGGGAAGGAAGGTTGTCTATACCGGAGACACGCGGCCCATTCAGCACCTGCCCGATGCCGCCGGCATGATCCGCGACGCAGATCTCCTGATCCACGACGCAACGTTCGACGATCAGGAGAGCGACCGCGCCCGGGAGGTCCTGCACTCCACTGCCGGTGAGGCCGGAGAGGCGGCTGCGGCCTCAAACGCCCGTATGCTTGCCCTGATGCACATAAGCTCCCGCTATACGAGTACAGTAAACCATATACGCGATGCGAAGCGACAGTATGAGGGAGATGTGATCCTGCCGGCCGATCTGGCGGTGCTGGAGATCCCGTATCGGAGTTGATCGAGATGGAGGGTGATGGTGATGTTTCAGGGCCTATACAGCCAGAACCGCCTGATCCTGACCGGCCTTGGCGCGCTGCTCGTCAGTGCCGCTGCATCGAGCATTGCAGGCATCTATCTTGGTTCCGTCCGTGAAGTCCTCGGGCTGATACCCGGCCTGATGGTGCTTCTGCCGTCGATCATCGATATGCGGGGCAACATCGCCGGAGTCCTTGCATCCCGCCTCTCGTCGTCGATGCATCTTGGAGAGTTCTCCATCGACTTCCAGGAAGGTTGTGTTCTCGGCGACAACATCCGCGCCTCGTTTGTGGTGACCGTCCTCATAGCGTTCGTTCTTGGCATCTTCGCCTACGTAGCGAGTCGCATTTTTGGGCTTCCCGTAGTGGGCATTGCCGACCTCGTGCTGATATCGGTCACGAGCGGGATCATATCGGGGTTCGTGGTGATGGGGATCACCGTGATCATCGCGCTTGCGAGTTACCGCTACGGCCTCGACCTCGATATGATCGCTGCCCCGACCGTCACCACCTCCGGGGATATCGTCACGCTCCCGATCCTCGTGCTCTCCGCGGTCTTCGTCATGCTCCTCTCTCCCCTGGCCCGTCTGGCACTCGGGGCCGTCGTCGTCGTCACGGCCATCGCCGCCATCCTCTACACCCGGCGTCGGTCGGAGGGGATCGGGACCGTCGTCCGGGAGAACCTCTCCCTCCTTATCCCGCTCAGCGTCCTCGGGACGCTGGCCGGGCTGACCTACTCCCTCAGCCTCGACAATCTGGTGGCGTTCGCTGTGTTTCTTATCCTGATACCGCCATTCATGGGCGGCCTCGGATCGATAGGCGGCATCCTTGGGTCTCGCCTATCGACCGGGATGCATACCGGTGAACTCAACCCCTCGTTCCTCCCCGAGCGCGGCGTTGTGCATCACTTTATTATTTCCTATCTCTATACGTTGATACTGCTTCCACTGCTGGCGCTCATAGCGCATGGTGCGGCGGTGCTCATGGGGTTAAACAGCCCCGGCCTTGGAATGCTGGTCACTATCAGCCTTGTGGCGGGTCTGGTCGTCATGACACTGGTGAACGGCGCGGCATATGTCACCGCGAGCCTTTCATTCCGGTATGGTCTCGATCCCGATAACTTCGGAATCCCTGTCATCACAAGCCTGATCGATCTGATCGGTGCGGCTACGCTCGTGGCAGTGATAGATCTGCTGCTCTAACGAAAGGATGCATCAAAAAGAACGGTTGACAGACCCATGACGGAACACGAATACCACCCGATCAGCTTCAAAGATGTTCTGATCGAGATGAAGGATATCTCAGAGTTGATGATCGATCTCTCGTACTCTGCGATACTCTTCGATAGCAAAGAGATAGCCCTCGAAGTGATCAACCTCGAGGAGAGCATGAATAAACTGGTATACCAGGCCCGAATCCAGAGTGTTCTCGGCGCCAGGCGCCTCGAGGAGGCCGAGGCGATGAGCGGCATGCTCCAGGTTGCCGAGGCGGCGGAGAGGATTGCAAACTCGGCTTCGGATATAGCAAAGCTCATCCTGAAGGATATCCGATTTCCGGCAAAACTCAAGCGCGTCTTCCCCGAGGCAGAAGAGATCGTCACCCGGGTTATCATCAGCCGGAGCAGCGAACTTGCCGGTCGCACGCTCGGCGACCTCAAAGTCCAGAGCACGACGGGTATGCAGGTGATTGCCATCCGGCGTGGGAAGGGTTGGATATATGATCCCGACAAAACTACCCGGGTGGAGAGCGGGGATATACTGATATCGCGGGGTCCGGAAGCCGGAGCGGATATCCTCTCCCTGATGGCGGGGACGGCGGCGTGTCCGGGGGGTGAACCCTCGCAGGCGGGTGAGGTCGACGACCTTGACCGGGCGGTCGGGCTGATCATCGAGATGAAGAACCTCTCGGAACTCTCCGTAGGACTCGCGTACACCTCCCTGCTCTTCGATAACAAGGAGGTGGCGCACGAGGTGGTCGCCCTTGATTCGACGCTCGATGATATGCGCTACGACCTGGACCTCTGGATCCTTGAGGCTGCGCGGAAGATCGACGATGTGCGCTACCTCCGGGGTCTTCTGTATATGTCATCGTTTGCGCAGGCGATCAGTGATTCGGCCCACTCCATCGTCGACGTCCTTTTGCGCAACATCGAGATCCCGCCGGTCTTTAAGAAGATCGTCAGGGAATCGGATGAGATCATCACGCGGATACCTGTGGCGGAGTCATCGTCGCTTGTGGGGAGGACCCTCAAGGAGGCGTCACTTGGGACGGTGACGGGGATGGTCGTGCTCGCCATCAAGCACGGCGACCGGTGGGTCTACCGCCCGGGGAAGCATATTCGACTTCGGAGCGGTGACCTTATCATCGCAAAGGGCAGACGGGATGGTGAATGCCGGTTGTATGACCTTGCCGGATACACCGTCGAGATGTCCGAAGAATGACTAGGAGAAGTACTATGGGAGATACCAAAGATATGATTGTTTATCGCCTCGGAGCAAACTGTGATCTCGACGAGGTGGAAGAAGGAAAGGCTTATCTGGGACGAGTGCAGGGTTTTGCCCCGTTCGGCGTCTTTGTCCAGCTAAATGACCGGGTCAAGGGGCTCGTTCATAAGAGCAACGTGAAGGTGCAGCACGAGGAACGCGATCCGATCATCGTTCATGTCCTCCAGATCCGGAGTAACGGCAACATCGACCTCGAGGAGGTCACGCCGACCGTCTACCAGACCCAGAACGTGACCAAGAAGACAACGAGTGTCCTCCTCTCGGATATCGGGAAGAAGATCGGCAGGACTGTGCTGATCGAGGGTGAGGTCGCTCAGATCAAGCAGACGTCAGGGCCGACGATCTTCACCATCGTGGATGAGTCCGGCACCGCAAACGGGGCCGCGTTCATCGAGGCGGGTGTCCGCGCATACCCCGAGGTCGACCTCGGGGATATCGTCGCCCTCACGGGTGAGGTGATGCAGCGCAACAACCAGCTCCAGATCGAGATCGGGTCCATGACGGTCCTCGCGCCGGAGGATACGGCGCGGGTCAGAGAGCGCATCGATGCGGCGCTTGATCTCCGTGCGGAACCCGTCGACCTCCCGTTCCTCGTGGAGAGCGATGTTCTTCGCGCCCTCAGGCCGCAGATGCGCAAGGTGGCGAAGGAGATCAGGAAAGCGGTCCTGACCGCGCGGCCAATCGTCCTCCGGCATCATGCGGATGCTGACGGCATATGCGCTGCCGTTGCTATCGAACAGGCGGTGACAGCGCTGCTCCGGGAGAGCGGCGGGGACTTCGACGCGGAGTACTTCCTCTTCAAGAGGTCTCCGTCCAAGGCCCCGTTCTACGAGATCGAGGATATAACGCGGGACCTTGACTTCGCCCTCAAGGACAACGCCCGCTACGGGCAGAAGATGCCGATGATCCTCTTGATGGACAACGGGTCCACCGAGGAGGATATGCCGTCGCTGAAGGTGACCCGAATCTACGGCCTTCCGGTGATGGTTGTGGACCACCACCATCCTGACGAGGTTGTGGACGAGTACCTGATCGGGCACGTAAATCCCTACCATGTGGGCGGCGATTACGGGATCACGGCCGGGATGCTGGGAACAGAGATCGCCCGCCTGGTCAATCCGGCGGTCGAAGATCAGATCCGGCACCTGCCGGCGATTGCGGGGGTCGGCGACCGGAGCGAAGCGCCGGAGCGTGCCCGTTACATCGCGCTGGCGGCGCCTGAGTACTCGGAGGACGATTGCCGTGATATCGCGCTGGCGCTCGACTACGAGCAGTTCTGGCTCCGGTTCAGCGACGGGAGAGAGATCGTCAAGGATATCCTGAACCTCTCCGGTAACCCCGAACGCCATGCGAAGTTCGTCGACCTGCTGGTCGAAGAGGCAAATCGGGCGATCGAGGAGCAGATGGAGGCCATCATGCCTCACGTCGAGAGCCGGACGCTGCCGAACGGCGCTCACCTCTTCATGCTCGACGTGGAACTCTTCGCTCACCGGTTCACGTTCCCGCCGCCGGGTAAGACCTCGGGGGAGGTGCACGATCGGCTGGTCCGGGAGCGCCCGGGAGTGCCGGTCGTCACGCTCGGGTTCGGACCGGACTTTGCTGTTCTCCGTTCCCGGGGCGTCATGATGAACATACCCCGGATGGTGCGTGAACTCCATAGCGAGATCGCCGGCGGGGGAGTGAGCGGCGGCGGCCACCTTGTCGTCGGGAGCATCAAGTTCGTGGAGGGTATGCGCGAACCGGTGGTTGAGAGCCTGATCCAGAAGATTGGTGAAGCACCAATCTGATGCTACTTCTTTCCTGCCGGTGGTGCGGGGAGGCAGTCTTCGCCTGCGGCATGTGGATCGCCTCCGGGGAACCAGCGCCAGAAGGGCCTCTGCGATGCCGGCCACGGCCCTTGTCGGCTGTTACACTGTAACCTCTCTTCTCTTCATGTGCTCTGCTGCCCTGGAGCACTCTCTGGCTGCCTCACGGCGTAGCGCCGGGGGTTCGCCGCCGGCGTGGTTTTGAAAACAACCGAAATATAAAAATAGGGTTATATCATATGGGTGTCCTCATGGCAGGAAATAGATGGATGTGGAGAGGACTCCTGGTTGTGCTGCTTGTGGCAGCGACGGCCTTTGTGCTCCCCGTGGCTGCCCAGAATGCGGCGCCTACGACTCCTCTGACCTGGACTCTTCCTCCGACACCTGACGAGACCCCGGAGGAGACTCAGGTAGGGAGCCTGGATAATGAGACCCCGGAGGAGACTCAGGTAGGGAGCCCGGATAATGAGACCCCAGAGGAGACTCAGGTAGGGAGCCTGGATAATGAGACCCCGGAGGAGACTCAGGTAGGGAGCCCGGATAATGAGACCCCAGAGGAGACTCAGGTAGAGACAACCAACGATACAATCAGCATGACAACCAATGATACAACCAATGATACAACCAACGAGACCGCTATGGAGACGGGACCTCCCATCATAGTCGGGACGGATGAGGTGACGATGGAAGCGACGCCAGCAGAGACTTCGACAGTTGAGATGCCGACGTTCACGCCGATACAGGCAGCCCAGGTAAACCCCAGCCCAACGGCGTCAGCCCCCCTCTCGCTCATCAGCATCATCGCGGCTGTTGCAATCGCCGGGCTTCTGGTCGTTCTATTGAGGAACAGGAGGTAATAGGGCGCGGTCCATCCGGAGCCTCCTCGCTGAACGAGACCGGTTGCGGCAAGGATCCCTTACGCAAACGGCGCTGCGCCCGGCTTGATGGGGATTGCGACCGGAGACGACCGGCTATCCACGACACCGACGTCGCTCCCGGCGCCGTTGTGCGGCTCCGTGTTGGGTGAAACGGGAGGGGGTGGCCCGTCCCTCTCACGGGCACTCGCGCAGGCGATGGCCGGTCGACGGTGTTGGGTAAGCTGAAGGTGCTCCCTGATCCGCTGATTGGCACGGCGATGCCCAATTGTATACAAATAGTTGTATACTCATCCTGAGATTTTAGGATCTCAAATGGGTAAGCATATATACTGCTCTGCACTAAAAGCACTTGCTCACGAGGGAACGAGTGGATGTCGACGAAGGACCGTATTAAAGAAAGATATAGCGATACCCAGCGAAAGATCCTGTACCACCTCAAATCCGGGTTGAAAGCAGGCAAATCCTACTTCAAGTCAAAATACATCGCAACCGATCTGGGCCTCTCCCCAAAAGAGGTCGGTATCAATCTAGCTATCCTCTCGGAGATCTGTGACGAGCTGGATATCAGGCGCTGGAGCTACTCGAACAGTACAACGTGGCGTGTTACCCCCCGTGCATCATAATTTTATTCTGGAACGCTCTACTTTAGGGCATGAAGATCATTGAGTTCGAAGCACCTATCGAGTTTGTGGCCACCATCAACGACCACAAAGACTGCCTCATGTCCCAGGACAAGAACTATGAGAACCCGGATGTGCTCTGGTTCAACATCGATGTCCCGAAGGGCCATGGTGTACGGGCCGGAGACCGGGTCAGGATCACCGTCGAGAAGATCTGAATTCAGATGTATTCCGGAAGCGTCTCCAGGGTGATGCGGTATGAGTCGACCTCATCTACGCTGACGATCAGGTAGAAGTCCTTACCCCCCCTCTGGACGTTCTTGATGATAGTGCCCGGATAGCGGAGGTCAGCCCCTTCTACGATGGTCCCACTCTCCAGCTCGACCAGCGCCATCCGAAAGTGTGCCGCCTCAGGCCTTACCGTTGCAGAGACACTGCAGTTCAGCCTCCAGACCGCGTACGGTACGTGGAGTGCCTCGGTGATGCCTCCTCGTGCCTCCTCAATGTACGCGAACGGGACAATGCCCGGAGCCTCATTCCAGGGCGGGTCAGACCCTCCGTAGAGCGTGAGGTTGTTGGGGAGGTGACAGCAGGGGTAATCCCAGACCCTGGTCGTGTACGATAGCCTGACGGGTCCGGGCGGTACAGACGATGCCGGCACCGGGGGAGCCGTGACGTAAGGCGTCGGGATACTCTCCGGTGTGAGGCTTTCCTGAACCTCTGATCCGGCTTCCGCTGCAGGCAGACGAAATACCATCGCTATCGCTGAGACAATGATCAGGGCAGCAAGGATGCTGAAGACGTCGCCTTTATCCACAGGTGTAGAGGGATGTGCGAGGCAAAAACATCTTCGGATTTGACTTCATATCCTTGTCCATATACAGTCGGAGATTGCTGTTCAGGTGTCGAGCCATCCCCATTTTACCTTATCTTTCTTCTCAATAGTCATTATAAAACGGAACCGTTAATACGGAAACGGTGCTACTGTCCTGATGAGAGCATGGAAGTCCCTGAGGTGCGCACATGGGTGGTATTTTATCTGCTCTCGTTCGTAGTGCTCCTTGTAGCTACCTTCATCACAACCCAGAACGACGGCCAGCGCTGGATCAGCCTCATGCTTATCATCATCGTCGTCGGCGTAAACCTCTTCCTGCTGCTCTCCGAGTTGAAGCGCTACCAGGCCCGGAAGGCCTTTATGCGCCGGATGTCGAAGTTCGACGAGACCGGGGCGGGCGCGGATTCTTCCGGCCGCCGCTGGTAACCTCAGACCGATCGACGTTGTGTTATGCGGCCTTCCGCAGTATCTTCTGCGCGACATTGTAGGGCACAAAGAGGTGCTCCACCTCTCTTGCCAGATACTCAGTCTTCCCCATGATGTAGTAGCCGTCAATACCGAGTGCGGAGTGAAAAAGGCGTGCAAGCTCGTTCTTCTGCTTCTCAGTGAAGTAGATAGTGACGTTCCGGCAGGTGACGGCGTCGAGGTACCGGGCGATCGGGATGCCCGACATCAGGTCGTGCTGCCGGAATTTGACGAGGTCCCTGATGTGGGGGCGGACCTCGAACGTGCCGTCATCATGGCTGGTGAAGTGCTTCCGGATCTGGCGCTCGTCCACATTCTCAAGCGCCTTTCGGTCATATATGCCGGTCATGGCTTTCTGCAGCACCACGGCGTCGATATCGGTCGCGTATATCGTTACGCTGACGTCCCGGTGCAGTGCCGTCAGTTCGTGCGCGAGGATGGCGATCGAGTAGGGTTCTTCGCCCGTGGAGCAGCCGGCGCACCAGATCCTGATCGATCCCCTGCGACGGGCTAGATCCGGCAGCACCTCCCGCCGGATCACCTCGAAGACTTCCGGGTCCCGGAAGAACTTCGTGACGTTAATGGTGAGGGCGTTACGCAGGAGATCGATCTCCTGCGGATTTGCGAGGAGATACTTATGGTAGGCCTCGTAGTCAGTGGCGTTCGTCAGGCGCATCCGGGAGAGGATACGTCGTTTGATGTAATCCTCTTTGTAATTCGAGCACTTGATCCTGACCAGTCTCTCGATGCTCCTCTGGAGCGACGTGAATGCATCCATGCAGTATTCTTCTCTTGCCGGGCGTTTGGCTTACGGGGTGTTCTGGTAGTGTCCGAGATCGCTGACCACTTTCTGGACGTCAAGCCAGATGATGAGGGTCTTTGCTTTCCCGTTGCTATCGTTCCCTATCTTGATGATCGCTTTCACATAATCGCTGATCGACGACGTGATACCGTCGTTGATCCGTTCAATCTGCTCATCCCGAACCGAGATGACACTGTGAACATCATCGACGATGATCCCCACGTTCGACCCGCCCGCCACATCCGGCATCAGCACGACGATCTTCCGGTTCTCGATCCCGCCGGATTCGGGAAGCCCGAGGAGGCCTCTGAGGTCGATGATGTTCGTGATCTCGCCACGCAGATTGATGATGCCCGCAAGGTATCGGGGAGCACGGGGGAGGGGAGTGATCGGCATCATCTCCACGATCTCTCGTGCTATCTGGATATCCAGCGCGTAGTGTTCCGCCCCGAGCTGGAACTCTACCACGTCTACGGATGCTGCCATCGTCTCCTCCTTAGTTGAGTTTGAACTCCCTCATCAACTTCTCAAGTTGTTCAGCCATACCTGCCAGTTCGTGCGATGCGCTCCCGACCTCCTGGGTTGACGCGCTGACCTCCTCCGCGAGTGCCGCCATATCCTCGGTGCGGTCCAGGCTCTCCTTGGTCATGTGGGTAGACTCGTCCATCTTCTGCATCACGTTGTTCGTGGAGCCTGCCTGATCTTCGGTGGCCTTCGTTATCTCGGTGATGCCGTGGGCGACGACCTCCACGCCGTTGACGATCCGGTTTAAGCCCACGATGACCTTGTTGACACTCTCGATGCCTGCCTGGATCTCCTGGTGGGATGCCTGCATTGATCCTGCGGTCTTGTCGGTGCTTGCCTGGATCGTCCGGATCAGGTCCTCAATATCCTGGCTCGCCCGCTTGGACTCCCCGGCAAGGTTCCTGATCTCGCCTGCGACCACGGCGAACCCGCGGCCGTGCTCCCCGGCCCGGGCGGCCTCGATTGCGGCGTTGAGTGCGAGAAGGTTGGTCTGGTTGGCGATGTCGGTGATCAACTTCACGATGTTATTGATCTCCCGCATCTGGTTGTTGAGGGTGCTGATCTCTTCCACGGTCTGCTTGGAGATCTCCTCGACGAGGAGCATCTTCTTCGTCGCGACTTCGCCGAGGGAGGCCGCTTCGTTCCCCTCCTTCGACGCCTTCGAGGCATGCTCCATGACCTCCTGCGACGTGCTTGCTATCTCCTCGATGGACGCCGAGAGGTCGTTGATATCAGTCCCGATCTCTTTGATCTTGTCGAGCTGGCGTCGTGCATCCTCCGACGACTGCTGCGTCGAGACGGCGACCTGTTCCGTGGCCCGGATGATCTCGTCGGAGCTCTTGCTGACCTCTTTTGTGGTCATATCGACCTGGTGGGCCGCCCTTGCCACCTCAGCGAGGAGCGAGCGGATGGCGGTCAGCGAAGCGTTGTAGTCACCCTTCACCTTCAGGAGCGGGTCGTTGGCCTCTGCGTCCACGAACGCCGTCAAATCGCCCTTTGCCATGGCGGCGAGCGCGCCTCCGAGTCCTTCGGCGCTCTTTGCGAGTCTCTCGCCCTCCCGCTTCGCGGTCTCCATGAGAGCTCTGACCTGATCCTCTCTCTCTCGCTGCTCGGTGACATCGTTGTAGACGGTGAGTACAGAGTCTACGTTGCCGGCACGGTCGAGAAGCGGGATGTTGTAGCGCTCGACGGTATAGGTGCCGGCCGGTAACTCCAGCGTGGCCTCACCGCGGTTTGCCTGCCGGGTCCGGATGGCCTCTAGAGCCCCCTGTCCCGACTGGGAGGTGTATTTGAAGTCGCGAGCGGTAAGCTGCGACGCCTGATCTTCAGTGTACCCCGTGAGTTTCAGGAACGTCTTGTTCACCATCTTCAGGGTCATGTCCGGGTTCCAGAGGAGGATGGGCATCGGATTCTCCTGGATCATCACCCCTGTCCGTTCCTGAAGTTCCTGGATCTCCTCCATCTTCATCTGCTGCTCGGTCCAGTCGTTCCAGACGTAGAAGGCCATCTCGATATCGCCCTTTGCATCGAGGATTGGAATGGCGTTGAGGGTGAGATACTTCTTCGTGCCGTCAGGCCACTTGACCATGACGTCGGTCCTTGCGAGTTTCTTCGTCTCGTAGCAGGCGTAGAAGTGGTCGCCCTCAAGGATGGTGATATCGTAGTCGTAGAGTTTCTTTGCAAGGGTCTCTTCCCGTGTCCCCCGCCACATCCGGGCATACTCGTCGTTGATGTCGATCCGGCTCTTGTCCGGGCGAAGTGTCGCGATCGCAAGCGGGTTCTCCTTGATCATCGTGTCGATGCGATGCTGCATTCCGCGAATCTTGTCCTCTTCTTTCCGTTTTTCAGTGATGTCGTTATAGACGTTCAGGATCCCTGTCAGTTCGTTCTTCTCATTCAGGAGGGGGATCCCGTACTGTTCCAGGATGTAGATCCCGGAGGGGAACTCAACCGTCACTTCGCCGTAAACCCGCACTTTCTCGGTGAGCACTTTCCTGAGCCCTTCTCCTTTCTGAGCGAGAACTTTGAAGTCCCGCAGGGTCATCGTGGCGATACGCGACCGGTCGATGCCGGTCAGCTGGAGGTATGCCTCGTTGGCCGTGAGGATCTTCATCCCGGTATCGACGACCAGCATGGGCATCGGGTTCTTCTGGACGATCGTATCGGACTGCCGTTGCAGTTCGGCAATACTCTCCATCTGGACCCTGACCTCTTCCTCTCCCTCCCGCTGCCGTGTGATATCGTTATAGACGATGAGGATGCTCTCGACCGCATTTTCCCTGTCAAGAAGAGGGATGCCGTACTGCTCGAGCGTATGGGTGCCCGAGGGCAGTTCAACAACGACTTCGGCGTACGCCCGTTTCTTCTCCTGGATCGCCTGCCGGAGGCCGGAACCCTTCTGCGATGTTATCTTGAAGCCTCTCAGGCTTCTACCGAGCACCTGATCCATCGGGATCCCGCTCATCTCGGCATAGGCAGTGTTTGCCACAGTTATTTTGAACTGCGTGTCAACGACTAGAATAGGCATCGGGTTCTGCTCGATGATCATATCGGATCCTTTCAGAAGCGTTCTGGCCTCCTCCAGCCGACTCCTGAGGGCCTGCTTCTCCTCCTCCTTCTTCGCGAGCAGTGCATTGATCGAGGCGGCCAGGGGCCGGAATCCCTCCGGAACGCCGGCAAGGTCGATCCTTGCGGAGCCGTCGCCACTGATCCCCGCATGGAGTGCAGCCTCGATCGCCTCGGGCAGCACCGCCGGCCCCTGTTCATGTCCTGTCGTACCCGGCACAACCGGCCCGGTAAATAATGCTTTTCTTCCAGGTCTATCGATCATGAATTACACATCCTTCTCATGCTTCTCGTCCAGTTCCAGAAGCGCAGTAGTTATTGCCCGGTATTCTCTGCCGGCGTCGCTCTCGGGTGCGTAGTGGGAGATGGGAAGTCCCTGTTGCTGTGTTTCGTAGATTGCAGGTGAGTAAGGGACTATGAATACCTGTTTGAACGCTTTCCTGACCTCGGCCTCAAACGCCTTCAGCCGTTCTCTCTCCCTCCCTTCTTCGGCGGAGGGGCCGGGTGAGAAGATCCGTTTCAGGAAGAGTGCGAGGCCGCCTGTTCCGGCTGCCCGATCATCCAGACCCTTCCAGCGGGTCAGAATGGCGAAATCTGCGGTGACATCCTCTCCGAGCATCTCCCTGATGTCGCCAAAGACCGTCGATAAGGCTTCCATGCCTTTGAGGGCGAAGGTGCCGGGATCGAGGGTGACGATGGTGTGGTCCGCCGCGATGAGGCCGTTGATGACGAACTGGCCCATGCTTGGGGGTGTATCGATCAGGATGAAGTCGTAAGTGCCTCTCACCCGGGCGAGCGCCGCCTTGAGCAGCCCTGCCCTATCCTCGATACCGTAGAGATAGGGCTCAACCCCCACAAGGTCCAGGGTTGCCGGAGCAAGATCGATCCCTGATGCCGTGGGGACGATGATATCGTTGATCACGACGTCAGGAAAGCCTTCAAACGTGCTCATGAAGAGATCGTACATGCTCAGTTCAAGGGTATTGGGATTAACCCCCAGCCCCGTTGTGGCATTGGCCTGCGGGTCGCAGTCTACCACCAGAACACTTTTTCCGTTTTTCTGGAGGTATCCTGCGACGTTGAGGCATGATGTCGTCTTTCCCGTGCCACCTTTGTGGTGGGCAAACGCTACAATTGTGATATCCAGCACCCCTCGATACCTCTATTTGGAATGGGGGTTCTTAAACCTATTTTTATGATGCTGTGCATATGCGATGTATGTTCTGCATTCCGATAGCCCGGGCACTCTTGATGATAAATTCAACTTGTATCTGCCAGCAAATCCTCCCGGGTGCAGAGGAGCGGGTGCGGGAAGGCATCGGCTGTCCATCTTAAGTTCGTCCGGGCTCCTGGGTGCTAGTGCATCGATTCCAAAATAACCGACCATATCTGGCCTTCGTCCCCCTCCCCC
>ENA-UOOH01000201-UOOH01000201.1-fermentation-metagenome-genome-assembly--contig:-NODE-201-length-71103-cov-11.714756_pt1 | contig 71103 bp, 35 predicted proteins | sample MGYA00245778_ERZ724025 | MGnify/ENA primary metagenome ERZ724025 (study PRJEB28704, sample SAMN03018313) | fermentation metagenome | biome: anthropogenic terrestrial biome; feature: soil; material... | reverse complement strand
TGCCTGCGGAAAACATTACCCTGACTGCCCTGTGGCAGATTAACCAGTATACGATCACTTTTGACAGTGCCGACGGCAGCGCAGTAGCCCCCATCACCCAGGATTACGGCACAGTGGTGACAGCTCCGGAAGCACCGACAAGAGAAGGCTATACCTTTAATGGCTGGAGCCCGGTAGTTCCGGAAACCATGCCGGCAGGAGACTTAACCCTGACTGCCCTGTGGCAGATTAACCAGTATACGATCACTTTTGACAGTGCCGACGGCAGCGCAGTAGCCCCCATCACCCAGGATTACGGCACAGTGGTGACAGCTCCGGAAGCACCGACAAGAGAAGGCTATACCTTTAATGGCTGGAGCCCGGTAGTTCCGGAAACCATGCCGGCAGGAGACTTAACCCTAATTGCCCAGTGGCAGATTAACCAGTATACGATCACTTTTGACAGTGCTGACGGTAGCGCAGTAGCCCCCATCACCCAGGATTACGGCACAGTGGTGACAGCTCCGGAAGCACCGACAAGAGAAGGCTATACCTTTAATGGCTGGAGCCCGGTAGTTCCGGAAACCATGCCGGCAGGAGACTTAACCCTAACTGCCCAGTGGCAGATTAACCAGTATACGATCACTTTTGACAGTGCCGACGGCAGCGAAGTAGCTGCTATCACCCAGGATTACGGCACAGCAGTGACAGCGCCCGCTAATCCGACTAAAGTAGGCTATACCTTTATAGGCTGGGACCCTGCAGTACCGGCAACCATGCCTGCGGAAAACATTACCCTGACTGCCCTGTGGCAGATTAACCAGTATACGATTTCTTTTGACAGTGATGGCGGCAGCGAAGTAGCTGCTATCACCCAGGATTACGGTACAGCAGTGACAGCGCCCGCTAATCCGACTAAAGTAGGCTATACCTTTAAGGGCTGGGATCCTGCAGTACCGGCAACCATGCCGGCAGGAGACTTAACCCTAATTGCCCAGTGGCAGATTAACCAGTATACGATTTCCTTTGACAGTGATGGTGGCAGCGAAGTAGCTGCTATCACCCAGGATTACGGCACAGCAGTGACAGCGCCCGCTAATCCGACTAAAGTAGGCTATACCTTTATAGGCTGGGACCCTGCAGTACCGGCAACCATGCCTGCGGAAAACATTACCCTGACTGCCCTGTGGCAGATTAACCAGTATACGATCACTTTTGACAGTGCTGACGGTAGCGCAGTAGCCCCCATCACCCAGGATTACGGCACAGTGGTGACAGCTCCGGAAGCACCGACAAGAGAAGGCTATACCTTTAATGGCTGGAGCCCGGTAGTTCCGGAAACCATGCCGGCAGGAGACTTAACCCTAACTGCCCAGTGGCAGATTAACCAGTATACGATCACTTTTGACAGTGATGGCGGCAGCGAAGTAGCTGCTATCACCCAGGATTACGGTACAGCAGTGACAGCGCCCGCTAATCCGACTAAAGTAGGCTATACCTTCACCGGTTGGAGCCCGGCAGTTCCGAAAACCATGCCGGCAGGAGACTTAACCCTAATTGCCCAGTGGCAGATTAACCAGTATACGATCACCTTTAACAGTGCCGACGGCAGCGCAGTCGACTCCATCACCCAGGATTACGGCACTGAGGTGACAGCACCCGCTGATCCGACTAAAGAAGGTCACACCTTCACCGGTTGGAGCCCAGCAGTACCGGCGACCATGCCTGCGGAAAACTTAACCCTAACTGCCCAGTGGACTGTTAATCAGTATACGATCACCTTTAACAGTGCCGACGGCAGCGCAGTCGACTCCATCACCCAGGATTACGGCACTGAGGTGACAGCACCCGCTGATCCGACTAAAGAAGGTCACACCTTCACCGGTTGGAGCCCGGCAGTTCCGAAAACCATGCCGGCAGGAGACTTAACCCTAATTGCCCAGTGGACTGTTAATCAGTATACGATCACCTTTAACAGTGCCGACGGCAGCGCAGTCGACTCCATCACCCAGGATTACGGCACTGAGGTGACAGCACCCGCTGATCCGACTAAAGAAGGTCACACCTTCACCGGTTGGAGCCCAGCAGTACCGGCGACCATGCCGGCAGGAGACACAACCCTGATTGCTCAATGGCAGGTCAACCAATACACTATTACCTTTGACAGTGATGGCGGCAGCGCAGTCGACTCCGTCACCCAGGATTACGGCACAGCAGTGACAGTGCCCGCTGTTCCGACTAAAGTAGGCTATACTTTTAAAGGCTGGGACCCTGCAGTACCGGCAACCATGCCGGCAGGAGACTTAACCCTAACTGCCCGGTGGGAAATTAACACCTACACAGTAACCTTTTTAGATTGGAATGGAACGATACTTGTCACACGAACAGTAGAGCATGGAAGCGCCGCGACGGCACCGGCAAATCCAACTAGAGAAGAATATACCTTTACCGGCTGGGATGTGGCTTTTAATAATGTAACTAGCAATCTAACCGTTACAGCCCAGTATCAGTATTCCGAGTTGGCCATTATTAACCAGTTGGTAGAAGCTTCCACTGGCAGGACTAGACCGGCCTATACCACTTCAATCTCGGAATGGGATACCTACTGGACCCAATTTAGCACGGCGTTTGATGCAGCAAGTCAGTTATACGGAAATCTCCAGGGGAAGGATTCCCTCACACCAGAGGAAAAGTTAGCGCTAACCACTGCAAGACTGAACCTGCAAAGAGCTGTAGAAATTCTTAATGGCATAGAGGATTTTGACGCTGCGTTAGGCGACCGGGTATCTCCAAAAGGCTTGGAAAATTACGTAAACGATCGTTCACGGGTGCTAGACCCCAACTTCCAATCTCACAGATTAATGGCTTATTATGACAAAGAAACGAGTGATTTCTACTGGTTAATGTCACTTTTCCAGCAAGAACAACAATTCTATGCCGGAACTGCCGGAACCGGTATGAACCCAGGCTTAAAGGAAGTTTTAAAATCGGAAACCCTAATCAAGGTGACATCAGGTGAACAAGTCCTGGAAATTTACAAACCTGATGGAACCAGAAAAACAGAAGCTGAACTCGAAAATGATATATTTCCGATGGTAGTTGAATGGGTGGATGGTCAAATATTTGAATACTATTCATTTCTAGCCGGAAAATCAGAAAGTTTCAATCTCGTCGGTAAAACCAGCGATGACACCGAGTTTCAAAGATCATACACATTCAACTTTGTTGATTCGGGTATATATTTGTTTGACCCCTATTTTGACTACTATGTAGATAATGATGGAGCGGTCCTGCGAGATTTCAGAGGTTTTACCATTATCAACGCTACCAGAGATATCGGATACAATGATAGCTCCATCCAGGCAGCGATTAATGCAGCAAACCCCGGGGACACAATATACGTGGCTGCAGGCACCTATAACGAGAGTGTAACTATCAACAAGAGCATCACCTTGATTGGGGACTATGGCGATGAAAGACTGATGGGTCCTGGTCCCAATGCTCCTATTCTTGATGGCAGCAGTTTAACCAGTGTCCCAGGTTTCCAAATTGCTTCGGGCGTGAGCGATGTAACCATCAAGGGATTCGAGATAATGAACTACAACTCTGGCGGCATAGTTGGCCGGGGCGACGGCATAAACAATGTAACGATAGAAAACAACTTCATCCATACGGTTGGAAATGACGGTGTTCTTGGTGGCACCAGTGGCACGCAAATATTAACTGGCTGGGCTGTCGCTCACAACATGATTGCCGGTTCAGGAGTAAACCTCGATAATATAGGTGATTTGTCAATCAGCAATAATCAAATCTCTAACCCAGCTCCTGGGAATGGTATTGCTATTAGCGTGATGAGCCGGGCGGATAGTAATTCCATGATCGTGTCGGGAGTTACAATCAGCAATAATGACATCAATGGCGCTATAAATGTGTTTGCACTGGCCACAGGCAGCCTGAGCGTGACAGTTGAGAATGTAAATATTAGCAACAACACCTCATACGGGGCTATAAATATTGAAGCTTTGGCAGAAGGCTCCTCGAATGCGACTGTCAAGGGTGTCAGCATTGATGGCAACACAATTTCGGGGAATTTTGCAGGTATTGATCTCAGAAAACAGGGAAGCGGCACCACCAGTTTGCAGGATTTTACAATCACTGGCAACAGCCTCGCAATCAACAACCCGAAGGAGGATGGTTGCGCAGTCAGTCTGGCTAATGTCAGCGGCAGCTCCAGTCTTTCCAACAACACTGTTACCGTAACCGGAACTATCGGTGGTAGCGGCAGCTACTTCGACGGAGTTGACATATCGGGCAGTGCTACTGGAAGCTGGACCATAACTGAAAATACATTAGACGGGAATAATGTAGGAACAGCAAGTTCAGGCATCCGCCTGAGAAGCAGCTTGCCGGTAACAGCTACCTTTACAATGACAGGAAACACTGTGACTGAATGGGCGCAAGGAATTCTTTCGGATGCGCTGGCCTCTGGCACGGCAGTTAAACTCCGCCGCAATTGGATCTTTGGCAACTCTGGCTACGGAATTTCGAATGCTGATAATGGCGCCGCTATCGACGCTATCCTCAATTACTGGGGTCATGCAAGCGGACCTAAACATGCTACTCTTAACTCAGGTGGCCAAGGCAACCAGGTCAGCAACAAAGTCGATTTCGATCCCTGGCATCAGGATGAAGATTTTATCAGCCTCTCCGATGGCACTGTTCGCAACGAGACCCAGGATAAGTATTACCACTCCATCCAGATAGCTGTTAATGAGGCGGAGGCGGGAGATATTATCTATGTGACCCCAGGAGTTTATAAGGAAGATGTGCGTATTGAAAAGAGCATCACTCTTAGGGGCGATTGCGGTGACCCGAACGAGCCCGGTCCCGGACCCAACGCACCTGTCCTCGATGGCAGCAGTTTGCCTGCTCCTTTTACCAATTGCGGATTCCAGGTTAAAGATGCAGACAATGTAATCATTGAAGGCTTTGAAATTAAGAACTTCAGTAATCAAGGTCTAGACCTCTATGACAGTGGGAACAATGTAACTTTCCGATACAACTACATCCACGATATAGGGGAATGCGGCGTTAAGGCTATGACCTTCTACGAGACAACCACGCATGGTTGGGAGGTAACACATAACATAATCGAGAGAGTTGCCCAGCGTATTGGGGGATATGCGATTCGGTTTATGAACATTGGCCAATCAGTTATCAGCGACAATATTATCCGCGACCATCTACCTGAGATGCAGGTAGGCATACTTATTGAGGCGAAAAGGAGTGTAGGCCAAGATCACATATCAGGCATCACCATCAGCGATAATCAAATCATTGGAAGTGCTAAATGCATAGGTGTCGGGAGTGATGATAGCCCTGATAAAAATGCGTTGCGGGATATCACCATTGAGGACAACATCTTACAAACGACTAGCGACCTTGCCGTCGAGGGTTTGGCTCAAATCAGCGGCACCGGAATTATCCGAGGCAACAAGATTGAGGTAATGGGTTTCGGACTTCAGTTTTGGTACTGGAATGCTCGTACAGTCGTATGGACAATTGAAGACAACCATCTCGACGGGAAGGGTGCTAATGAAACTGGTATCACATATTGGGCACCATCAGTTCCTGCATCGCCAACCTTTTTTATAAACGGAAACACGATGACTGGATTTACTTCTGGGATAGACTTATGGTCCCCATTTACACAAGCCATCCTTCGCAAAAACCGTTTCATTGATAACACTTGGGGGGTTAATAACGGCTCCGACATTCTTGTCGACGCCGCCTACAACTACTGGGGTCATGAAAGCGGACCAACCCATGCTACTAACCCAGATGGTCAGGGCAACAAGGTCAGCGACAACGTCATCTTCGACCCCTGGTACACTGATGAGACTTGCACTACCCTGTATGAACAATAGCAGCAGCAACCTATCTATCAGCAATAGGAGCAGATAAACCGAGAAACCCCGTGAGCAGTGACATTTGTCCTCTCACGGGGTTTCTTCTCTATTTGCTGGAATGCAAACCGAACGGCAGGGTTTGGAAGATTGGAACCCAACTCAGCTGGGCGGTGATACATCCAACATTAAAAAGCAAGTATCTTGTACCTGCCTTTCGATATATTCAGAGGTTTCGGGCATCTGTTTTGAGCAGTCTCTTAAAATTTTTGTATTTTTCAAGAAGGAATTTAAGAAAACACGTAGAAACATGATAAAATAATATATAAAATTGTCGAATCACGCTGACTATCAACCAGCCTATGACTGGCGCCTGGTATAAGCAGTAAGAGGATTCAGGCTGTCTGGTCCCAGGAGCTGAAGCAACTAAACCCCGGAGGAAGGATTAATTTCCTATCTCACGGGGTTTTTCATGCTGGTATGCGGACCGAACTTTGGTAAGATGATAATGTATACATCTTTGGGGGGTGAATTAGCGTGGAAATCGGGTGGACAGTTTCTGAAGAACAGCAGGGTCTAAGGCTGAGACAGGTCCTGCGCCAGCAATATTGTTTATCACGGCGGCAGCTGATCCGGCTTAAGCAGCTGACGGGAACCGTAATTATCAATGGCCAGCCTGCGCCTTTGATTCAGCGCCTGACCCCTGGCGACCGGGTAGAGATTATATTGGCGGAGCATTTAGAGCAACAGCCGCCTGAAGAAATACCCCTGGAGATCATTTACGAAGATCATTACCTTATTGTTGTCAACAAATCCGCCGGCCTGGTGAGCCACCCCACCAAGGGTTATCCCGGCGGGACACTGGCTAATGCCCTCTCCTGGCATTGGCAGCAGCAGGGTGAGGAGCATCCTGCCCGGCTGGTCACTCGCCTGGATAAGGATACCTCGGGACTGGTCCTGGCGGCCAAAAATGCCTGGACACACTATCGTCTTAGTGAAAGTGAAATAGTAAAAAAATACTATGGGATTACCCAGGGGATTCCTGTCCCCCTTGCGGGGGAGATTAACTTGCCCGTTGGCCGCTCAGAGGATTCCGGAAGGCGTGGCTGCACTCCTTCAGGCAAGCCTGCTCTGACCAGATATTGGACTGAGGCGACCGGGGAAAGCCTCGCCTTGGTGAGGCTTGAGCCTGTCACCGGTAGGACCCATCAGCTGCGCATACACATGGCCCATATGGGCTGTCCGCTGCTGGATGATTATTTGTATGGGAACGAAGAAGGGTTAGTGGGAAGAACTGCTTTGCATGCCAGCAGCCTGGAGTTTTCCCATCCAGTCAGTAAACAAGAACTTCATTTTTCTGTTGATTTACCCGAAGATATGAAAGCGGTGGTAAGGGATAAAATTATATATTTAACTTCTATTTAGCAGCGGGAGGATTTGAGGACTATTCATCGAAGTATGTGTCAGGGAGGGAGTGAAGCATGAGGAATCTGAGAAAGTTTATTTTGGGGATGTTGGTAATAGGCTTGTTATTTAGCGTTTACTCTTCAGTTACGGCTGCAGATTATTCATTGCCCCGAATTTATGGGGAAAACCGTTATGAAACGGCCGTTGAGGTCAGCCTGGCAGGCTGGGATCAGGCGGAGGTTGTAGTCCTGGCCAGGGGGGATGAATTTGCCGATGCCCTGGCGGGGGTGCCTCTGGCCTACGCCAATGATGCTCCTATCTTGCTGACAAGGCCCAATCTGTTGGTTGCCGCTGCTAAGGCAGAGATACAAAGGCTGGGCGCGAGCAAGGTCATTATTTTAGGCGGCCCGGGCGCAATCAGCGTGGAAGTGGAGGAGCAGCTTGCCGGAATGGGTTTAGCTGTTGAGCGCATTAGCGGAAAAAATCGTTATGAAACGGCGGCCAAAATAGCCGTCCATGAGTCCCTGTCTGGGGCCACAACCGCTGTGCTTGCCTATGGGATGAACTTTCCCGATGGCCTGGCTGCTGCCTCTTATGCTGCGAGGAATGGCTGGCCGATTTTGCTCACTGATATAGACCGGTTGCCTGAAAGCAGCCGTATTGCCCTGGAGGGCAAAGATGTAGTTGTTGCAGGCGGTGAAGCAGTAATTGGACAAGCTGTAATTGATGAGCTCGGCGGAGCGGTTACCCGCATATCCGGGCCAAATAGGGCAGCCACTTCGGTGGAACTGGCCAGGTTCTTTCGGCCTGGAGCAGATAAGATGTACATAGCAACTGGGTATGATTTTGCTGATGCTTTGACAGGTGCTGTGTTAGCGGCCAAAGAGGACAGCGGCTTGCTTTTAGTTTCCACAGTTGTTTCGGGAACTGTTCAGGATTATCTGCAGGAATTGGATTCGAATTTGGTGATTTTGGGCGGTACAGGTGCTGTCAGCAAAGGGGTCGAGGAAAGGTTAGCAAGCATACTGAATTTTTTGGGAGAGAATGTTGAATTTGTGCGGCCATCGTCTTTAGCCCCTGTGCCTGGAGGGCAGGCTGTCAGGTATCCTTACCAGGGACATGTGGCCACTGTGCTGGACGCATGCGGGGATTATTTCAAAATTAGATTCGGCAGCATTACAGGCTGGGTCCCCCGGGAAGATGTGGCATGGACTGAAAGGAATACCGACTATGTCCGCTTGACTTGGAATTTTACCGCGGCCAGCGATTTTGTCTCTGAACCTCCCAACGCCAGCGGTTACAATGTCTATGCCCCTATCAGCCACTCAATCACTCAAAACAGCGACGGGACCTACACTTTGGGTGTACACACAGGGATTAATTCGTCTATTCCCACTGCTCGAAGCAATGGTTATTTTGTATGGATGACGGTGCAACAATTTGGCAAGGACTCCAATCTGTCTGACGGTTTAATAAAGGATCTTATTGCTGAAGCTCAGCGTTTGGACGTGGATGGGATTAATATCGACTTTGAGAACCTGGGCTTGGAAAACCGTGATAAGTTCACCGAATTTATGGACAAGCTTGCAGTAGAAACCAGTAAGCTTGGTTTGGTTTTATCGGTAGATGTAACCAGACATGCCGCTGCCAGCAGCTGGAGCGTCTGCTATGACCGGGCGGCCTTAGGCAGGATCTGTGACTACGTCATTCTCATGGCCTATGATCAGACCAGCGCTTCCAGCTCAGTTCCCGGTCCGGTGGCATCCCTTCCCTGGACCAGAGATTCAGTCAATCGTTTGCTGGCAGAGGTTCCCCCGGAAAAAGTAATTCTCGGTATTCCCTTTTTTAATCGGGTGTGGATTCAGGAAAGGATCACTGCAGACCGCGATTATGTCAGGGCTACTGGCAGCGCAGTGGCCATCAGAACAGAACCCACCACAGCGGGCGGGTCGGCAACAGTAATCCGGCGGGTAGACAGCAGCGTGCTTCTGGCCTATATAGACACAGTTATCGGGGAGAATATTCTCGGCAACGCAAATTGGCACAAAGTCGACCTGGGCCCAGAAGGGATAGGCTATATTGCCGCCTATTATTCGGAGATAGTTCCTGCCGGCACTGTGTTGGACCAGATAACACGCAGCAGTCATTACAGTTACCGAATTATTAAGGACATGGTGGATAACTTTGACCCTGACTTAAAAACCAGTTTCTGGACAACTTTGAGCGGAGAAGTCAGGCTCATAACAGATGTCAGTATTGCCTATGATTCAAAAACTGAGCAAAACCTGCTTACTTACACCAATGCTGAAGGCGCGCTGTGCAAAATTTGGCTGGAAGATGTAGTTTCCCTGAAAAAGAGACTGACGCTGATGCATGAAAAGGGATTGGCGGGGATGGCCGCCTGGAGTATTAATTGGATGGATGGCGAGAGACAGTTGTGGAACCATATATTGGAGGATTAAAGGGAGCTTAGGCTCTCTTTTTCATAAAAAAATATGATATAATGCAAAAGATAAGGAGGGGTAAGCCATGGGGAAAATTAGGTTTGGTACCGATGGGTGGAGGGGAATTACTGCAGAGGATTTCACCTTCGCTGCCCTGCGCAAGGTTTCGGGGGCTGTTGCCGCTTATATTAATGAAGAAAACTTGCAGAGTCGCGGCATTGTCATCGGTTATGATACCCGCTTCTTAGCCGAACGTTTTGCAGCTGTAGTTGCTGAAGAAATGCAAAAGCAAGGCATTAAGGTATACTTTTGCACCGAGGCAACGCCTACACCTGTAGTTGCCTTTGGAATTCTACATAAAAAAGCCGGCGGCGCGGTAATGTTGACTGCCAGCCATAATCCTCCCGAGTACATGGGATTTAAGTTCATCCCCCAATATGCTGGTCCTGCATTGCCGCAGATTACTGACAGGATAACAGCCTTATTGGAGTCCGGGGAGATTTTTTCTTGCCCTCCAGGCTGCGGTGGTAAACTTGAGGAAGTAAATTTTAAAGACAGTTATTTTGACTATATTTCCTCTCGGGTAAATCTTGGAAAGATTAAAGATGCAGGTTTGCGTTTTGTCGTTGACCCTATGCACGGAGCCGGCATAGGCTATTTAGAAGGGATTCTTTCTGGCCTGGGGCTGGATATTCTGGCATTGCATAATTGGCGAGATCCTCTTTTCGGCGGCAGTATGCCAGAGCCTAGGGAAGATTTATTGATAGAACTGATTGCCCGGGTTCGGTCAGAACACAGGGATATGGGGCTGGCTCTTGATGGGGATGCTGACCGTTTTGGGATAGTGGATAGCTTGGGCCGATATATTTCTCCCAATCAAGTGTTATGCTTGCTCTTCCGCTACTTGGCGGAGGTGCGGGGACTTAGGGGGCCGGTTGCCAGGACTGTGGCCACCACCACCCTGTTAGACAGGATGGCCAGGAATTACGGCCTGGACGTCATTGAAACGCCGGTGGGATTTAAATACCAGGGGCAGGCCATGTTGAATCAAGGTGCAATTTTGGCGGGTGAGGAATCTGGCGGCTTGTCTGTTTTGGGCCATGTCCCCGAGAAGGATGGCATATTGGCCTGTCTTTTAATGGCCGAGGTCACGGCCTATTATGGCAAACCCCTTAGTCAGGTGTTGGAAGACATTTATGACCAGTATGGCCATGTCCACACCCAGCGTTTGGATTTCCGCTGTCCAGCCGAAAAAAAACAAACGACCATTGAACTTCTGGAACAGTTTGCACCGTCTAACATACACGGAGTTCCTGTGCTGGACATAATCACCATTGACGGCTGGAAATACTTATTAGCCGACGGCAGCTGGCTTTTAGTTAGGGCTTCAGGCACCGAGCCCGTCTTTCGCATTTACGGAGAGGCTAAGGACAAGGATACACTATCTCAACTTCAGCAATCTCTTGCAAACTTACTGGAATTAGCAGACTGAATGAGGCTGGAAGCAAACAAAACTTTTCAAGAAAAGGATATTTATGTTTTTTATTGAAATAGATAAGTGGGGGGATGAAGATGATACGCAGACAATGGGGTCTGGTAATATTTGATATTATTATTCTTATCCTCGCCGTAGCCATTGCTTTATTGCTGCGGTTTGATGGCAATGTGCCAGAGCGTTTTATTAATATTGCTTGGACATACAGTTTGCCTATGGCGGTAATGGGGGTCCTTATTTTCAGGGCTTTTAAAATGTACAATAATCTCTGGCGATATGCCAGCGTCGATGAGCTCTTGACCGTTATTGCTGGGGTCAGTATATATTGTTTGGTTGTATATATAATTTTCCGGATTATACCCGACAGCCTTCCCCGCAGTATTTATGTGCTGCAGTGGTTTATCCTGGTGGCCTTTGTAGGAGGATCACGTTTTATCATCCGGGCTATAGACTCTTTGCGCCGCACCCGGGGAACCTTGGAAAAACATATCGATGTGCTAGTCATCGGAGCAGGTTCTGCGGGGTCAATGGTAATTAGGGAATTGCGGGAACATCCTGAACTCAAGCGCGTTCCCGTTGCAGTTCTGGATGAGGACGAGAATAAATGGAAGACAAGAATTCACTCTGTTCCTGTTTTGGGCGGCATGAATCTGCTCCAGGAAACTGTTGATAGGCTATTAATTTCTGAAATTATTATAGCTATTCCCTCGGCCAATGAACAGAATATCCGGGATATAATCAACCAGTGCAAAGAGACTGGATGCCGGTTGCGTCGATTGCCGGGGGTGTACAAAATTTTGGATGGCAAGGTTTCTATTAATCAAATCCAAGATGTTAAGATTGAAGATCTTCTTGGCCGCCCAGCGGTTAATTTGGACTCAGAGGGCATCAGCTCGTATGTTTCTGGAAAAATTGTGCTGGTAACTGGGGCTGGGGGATCTATAGGTTCCGAACTCTGTCGGCAGATTGCTGGATTCAAGCCAAAGCTTCTTGTCTTACTGGACATCTATGAAAATAATATGTATGAACTGCAATTGGAACTGGAGAGAATTTATTCAGATATTCCTCGGCAGGTTCTTATTGGCAGTGTCAGGGATAAGGTGAGGATTGATCAGATATTTTCCACATATCGTCCCGACATCGTTTTTCATGCCGCCGCTCATAAACATGTGCCTTTAATGGAAAACAGTCCAGGCGAAGCAATTAAGAACAATGTCTTTGGCACCATTAACGTGGCAGAAGCGGCCAGCCGCTATAAGTCCCAGCGATTTGTCCTAATCTCTACCGACAAAGCCGTCAACCCTACTAATGTTATGGGGGCCAGTAAGAGAGTGGCCGAACTTGCTATTCAACATCTGAATAAGAACAGCGACACAGAGTTTGTGGCAGTTCGTTTCGGCAATGTTTTGGGCAGCAACGGCAGTGTCATCCCAATTTTCAAGCGTCAAATTGCTGCGGGTGGACCGGTGCTGGTCACCCATCCCGAAGTGACCCGCTTTTTCATGACTATACCGGAGGCTGTTCAGCTGGTTATTCAGGCTTCTGCTATGGCTAAGGGGGGCGAAATTTTTGTGCTGGATATGGGCAACCCAGTAAAAATAGTTGATTTGGCTCGAGACCTGATAAAACTTTCAGGATTCAAGCCAGATGTGGATATCCCCATTGAATTTATTGGCTTGCGTCCTGGTGAAAAGTTATTTGAAGAACTTCATCTTGGCGATGAGTCCGTTGATACAACCTGCCATGATAAAATTTTTGTCTTGAAAAATGATTGTATCAATGACCTGCAATTGTACCGCCAGGAAGTAGAAAGCTTACGAGCTACATTGTTGCAGTCTTCCAACTCCGAAGTGGTAAATGTGCTTAAGCAAGTTGTTCCAGGCTTCAGACCTGCAGCCAACGATGATTCTCAGGCAGCAGATGCTTTTGTCCCGGATATCATAAAGATGGATTGAGGTGGAAAAATGAAACTATCTCTGTTGGACCTAACCGAACAATACAGAGAGCTTGAAAAGGAAATTCTCCCTGCAGTCAGCCAGGTCCTAGCTAGCGGCCAGTACGTAATGGGGGCAAATGTCAAGAGGTTCGAGGAGGAGGCTGCCAAGTACATCAGGGTAAAACATGCAATAGCAGTCGCTAATGGCACTGATGCCCTCTTTTTAATTTTTCGTGCTCTGGGCATTGGCCCAGGCGACGAGGTAATCACTACTCCCTTTACCTTTTTTGCCAGTGCTGAAACGGTCTCTCTCTGCGGCGGCAAGCCGGTCTTTGTCGATCTGCGCCCCGATACCATGAATCTTGATGAGGATCAGGTTGAGGCAGCTATCACGCCAAGGACCAAGGCTATTTTGCCAGTGCATATTTTTGGACAACCATGCGCAATGGATAAATTACAGCAAATCGCTGAAAAACACCAACTCTTCCTTCTGGAGGATGCCTGCCAGGCTATCGGCTCCAGTTATAACGGTAAAATGGCCGGAACTTTGGGTAAGGCCGCTGCCTTTTCCTTTTTTCCCACCAAAAACCTCGGCTGTTATGGCGATGGTGGCATGATTACCACCAATGATGACAAGCTCGCCGAAGATCTGCGTTTGCTTCGCCTCCATGGCAGCAAACAAAAATATCTCCATGAGGTAGTTGGGCAAAACAGCCGCTTAGATGAAATTCAAGCCGCGATTCTGCGCATTAAATTGCGGCATCTGGATAGCTGGAATGGGCGGCGCAGAGAATTGGCAGTTCGCTATAACCAGGCTTTTGCGGGCCTACCCTTGACCTTGCCCGTTGAAGTCACTGGCACCCATGTTTACCATCTTTATAATTTGCGCAGTCCTAAACGAGATGAAATAAGTTCATATCTAAAAGACAAAGGTATTGCCACCGGACATTATTACCCCCTGCCCTTGCATCTTCAAGAGGTATATCGGGATTTGGGTTATCAGGAGGGAAGTTTACCAGTGGCTGAAAATGCTTGTAAAACAGCCTTTGCCCTCCCCCTATATCCAGAAATGACCTTGCAGGCTCAGGACTACGTTATTCAATCTGTTCGTGAATTCTTTGCATAAGAGGTGTATGTAATGATAAATCCATTGGCAAATTCCCTTAAGAATAAGTTGCAAGAAAAGACGGCTGTTATAGCAGTAATCGGGCTTGGGTACGTCGGCCTGCCCCTGGCAGTCGAAAAGGCTAAGGCAGGATATAAAGTCATTGGTCTGGATGTTCAGCAAAAGCGTGTTAACTTGGTCAACAAGGGCATTAACTATATCGGCGATGTGGTAGATTCTGATCTTAATGAAATGGTGCAAAGCGGGTACCTAAGAGCTACTACTGACTATAGTGAAATGCCCAAGGCTGATTGTATCGCTATCTGTGTGCCGACTCCTTTGGACCGCTATTACCAGCCGGACACCTCTTATGTAGAGAGTTCATCTCGGGATGTGGCCAAGTATTTGCGCCCAGGCACCTTGGTGATATTAGAAAGCACAACCTATCCCGGAACTACAGAAGAAATAGTCCAGCCAATCCTGGAAAGCACCGGTATGGCCTGCGGCAAGGAATTCTTTCTGGCTTTTTCACCTGAACGGGTGGATCCCGGCAACAAGCAATATAAGACAAAGAATACCCCAAAGGTTATTGGCGGTGTAACTCCTGAATGTTCTCAACTGGCCCAGATGCTTTACTCTAGTGTTTTAGATGGTGATGTCCACGTTGTTTCCTCTCCCAAGGTTGCCGAGATGGAAAAGATCCTGGAGAATACGTTTCGTAATATTAATATCGCTTTGGCAAACGAGATGGCCATCTTGTGCAATAAGATGGGTATTGATGTTTGGGAGGTAATTGAGGCAGCGAAAACCAAACCCTATGGTTTTATGGCCTTTTATCCCGGGCCCGGTTTGGGCGGCCATTGCATTCCCATTGACCCTTACTACCTGACTTGGAAGGCACGGGAATACGATTATCATACCCGCCTTATCGAGCTGGCAGGAGAAATTAATCAGTCTATGCCGCAATTTGTTGTTGACAAGGCTGCAAGGTTGCTCAATAAGGTAAAAAAACCCTTGAATAGCTCAAAAGTATTGCTTTTGGGAGCGGCCTATAAAAAAGATATTGACGATTTACGGGAATCCCCAGTGCTCAAAATCATTGATATCTTGCAGCAGGAAGATGCCGATATACTCTATAATGATCCATACATTCCCAGTTTCAGCCACCACGGCAGGAACTATACCTCGGTGGAACTGACTCCGAAAGTGTTGGCAGAGGCGGATATTGTCATTATCACTACCGACCATAGTAACTACGACTATCCCGTGATTGTTGCACATTCCAGGCTCATTCTTGACACACGCAACGCCTGTGCCGGAATGGAGTCTGAAAAAATCAGCAAGCTCTAGGAGGTAACTTATGTTGAAAATCGGATTAGTAGGCTGCGGTAGAATTTCCAAGAAACACATTGAAGCAATAGCAGCGAACGAAGATATCTGTGAGCTAGTTGCCGTGGCAGATTTGATTCCCGCTAAAATGGAAACGGCGGCAGCTATGTATAATAAAAAAACAGGCAAACAGCCCAGGAAGTACATGGATTACAAAGATATGCTGAAAATAACGGATCTTGATATCATCGCCATTGCTACAGAAAGCGGGTACCATGCAGAGCATGCCTTGGCCAGTTTAGAGGCGGGCAAGCATGTCTTGGTTGAAAAACCCATGGCCCTATCCACAAGTGATTGCAATAAAATGATTGCCTCCGCAGAAGAAAAAGGATTAGCCCTGGGCCTGTGCCATCAAAACCGCTTTAACCCTCCGGTGCAGAAATTGCGTCAGGCTCTCCAGAAAGACAAATTGGGTCGCGTACTAAGCGGAACGGCCTGTATCCGCTGGAACCGCAATCAGGACTATTATAATCAAGCCCCCTGGCGCGGAACCTGGGCAATGGATGGCGGCACCTTGATGAATCAGTGTTTGCACAATATCGATCTACTCCAATGGATGCTAGGTGAGGAGGCAGTGACAGTCTTTGCCCAAACGGGAAATTACCTCCGGGATATTGAGGCGGAGGATTTCGGTGCCATCGTCATTCGCTTTGCCAATGGGGCTATTGGCATCGTTGAAGGCAGCGCTTGCGTTTATCCAGCTAACCTTGAAGAGACATTAAATATCTTCGGGGAAACTGGTACGGTATGTATCGGCGGTTTGGCAGTTAACAAAATTGAGGTATGGAATGTACCTGGTGAAGACTTGATTGATAATTCGAACCAACCTGATCCAGATACAGTATACGGGGCTGGACATATACCCCTGTACAAGGATTTTGTCAAGGCCGTTCAGGAAGAGCGCAAACCGTATATCGACGGCAGAGCAGGGAAAAAAGCCGTGGAAATTATCTTGGCCGCCTACAAGTCTCAGTTAACAGGGTTGCCTGTCGCTATGCCATTAATGAATTTTTCAACCCTGGACATGAGAGAAGCTAATCTCAAACAGCGCTAACTGATGGGAGGAAACCTGATGATTTATGTCATCTCCAGCGTCCATCCCCTTTCTGACAGCAGGATATATCACCGTCAGGTTTTATCCCTGGCCAAGCACTATTCCATAAAGTATTTTGCCCAAGAGGTGGAGGGTTGGCAGGCAAAAGATGTTGCCTATGTTGCTCTGCCACAGGGGAAGAAGTTGCAGGTCAGGCTGGGAAATTGTTGGCGGCTGCTTCGAGCTTCCCTGTCCAGGGAAGCCAGGGTTATCCATTTTCATGATCCTGAACTGTTACCAGTAGGACTGATAGCGAAGATCTTCGGCAAAAAAGTTGTCTACGATGTTCATGAAAATTATTTCAAAACCATCCGTCACAAACCTTCAATTCCTAAATACCTGCGTGGGGTAATCTGTATTCTTTTCAAAATGTTTGAGAATTTGTGCTGCCGCTGTTTTGATTTGGTCCTGGTGGTTACCGACGAACTAAAACAGCATTTGCCAGGAAATGTCCATACAATTAATAACTATCCCCATATTTCTTTTACCCCTCCTGTTAAGCAGCCCTCCCGGGGGGCGCTAAAACTGGTATATGTTGGCCTCATTACACAACCCCGGGGGGTCCTTAATATGATTGAGGCAGTGAAAAGGGTCACAGTTCCGGTAACATTTGATATCATCGGCCATTTTAACAGCGCAGAATTCCAGCATTGTGTCGAAGCAGAGATTCGAGACCTGGACAACATTAAATATGTTCCATCTATTCCCTATTCCAGTTTCTTCAATCATCTTGTTCAATACGATGTGGGAATGATGTGCTTGCTTCCTAATCCTAATCACGTAACCTCTTTGCCTAATAAACTGTTTGAATACATGGCCATGGGCATGGCAATTTTGGCTTCTGACTTTCCCATCTGGCGTGAAATCTTAGATAAAAGCGGTTGCGGAGTACTAGTTGACCCACTGGATTCAGATGCTATCAGGGAGGCAATTGAAAGATTGGAGAGCAATCGGGGGGATTTGGCCCAGATGGGCCGTCAGGGCCAGCGGGCTTACCAATCCCTGTATAACTGGGAGAGCCAGGAGAAAAAGTTATTATCTTTATATGAAAAAATGTTAGGTGAAAAAAATGCCTGAAATACTTATAATCAATCATTATGCCAATCCAGGCTCCGGCCGCCATTTTCAGATGGCCCGGGAGTTAGCGGAGCGGGGCTATTCCGTTAGCATTGCAGCTTCCAGTTATCTCAGCAAGACCAATGAGCAAAGGTCAGAGAATATAAGCTCTAACGGCATAAAATTCTTCTTTGTTCCTACTCGCTCTTACAAGGGCAATGGGCTCGGCAGAATTATCAACATGGTGCAATTTGCAGTCAAAGTCAAAGGCTGTCTGCCCCGGGATTATAAACCTGACCTTGTCATCGGCTCTTCTGTGCATCCTTTCGCCTGGCTGGCTGCCGAGAAGATTGCCCGCAAAGCCAAGGCGCCCTTTATCGCTGAAGTCCGGGATTTATGGCCCCAGACACTTATAGACATGGGTGCAATTGCAGATAAAAGCATACCGGCTTGGTTTTTTCGGGGACTGGAAAAACGTGCCTATGTGAAATCCCAGCATATTATTACTCTTTTGCCTGCTGCCGATGCTTATATCTGCGGCAGGTATAGGATTGACAAAGATAAGATCACACATATTTCCAACGGTATCGACATTCGGGAGTTTGACTTTCTAGCTCAGGATAATGCCAGCAGAGCAGCGGAGATCCTCAACCCTTATAAGGACAAGTTTTTGGTGGTCTATGCAGGCGCCATGGGCAGGGCGAATCAAATTGATACCATAGTCGAAGCTGCCAGGGAAATTGCCGGAGCAGGAGAAGACAGAATTTGCTTCCTGCTCTTCGGTCAGGGTACAGAAGTTGAGCGCTTAAAGGCAGAAACAGACAAAATTGGCCTAGATAACGTGCACTTTATGGGCCAGCAGCCCTATTCCCTGATTCCTGCCCTACTAAGAGGGTGCAACCTCAATATTGTCGCCATGAAGAATATTGACCTATATCAATATGGCATCAGTCTTAACAAACTCTATACTTATCTTGCAAGCGGCAGGCCAATTGTTTTTTCAGGCAAGGTGGCCAATGATCTTGTCCAAGATGCAAGGGCGGGGATTTCAGTTGCGCCTGAGGATTCCGAAGCTGTAGCACAAGCAATAATGACCGTAATGGCAGATAAGACTAAGGCCGAAGAGATGGGACGGCAGGGCAGGCGCTGCGCAGAAGAATCATATGATATCCCCTATCTCGCAAATAAACTTGATTATTTGATTCGGAGGTGCTTGAGTAATGAAAGATATTAATCCAAGGGCAAAGCTGGGTAAAAATATTCAGATAGGCAACTTCAGCACCATCGGTCCCGATGTCGAAATAGGAGAGAGAGTCTGCATTGGCAACAACGTCACTATTTATGCTGGTACTGTCATTGGCGAAGATGTCAGAATAGATGACAACACTGTTATTGGCAAGCAGCCCATGCGAGCTGTCACCAGCGCCATTTCTGCCATGGACAGTCTCGAACCGGTTAGAATCGGCAAGGCTTGTATTATTGGCACTGGTGTCGTTATTTATCGGGGGTGCCAGATCGGCGATGAATGCCTGGTGGCAGATTTGGCCACTATTCGGGAACATGTAATCATAGGCAATAAGACCATTATTGGCAGAAATGTTGCCATTGAAAATCACTGTCGAGTAGGCGATTACTGCAAGTTAGAGACCAACTCCTACATTACCGCCTGGTCGGATTTAGGGGACTTCGTTTTTATCGCCCCCGGGGTAATTACCAGCAATGATAACTTTGCCGGTCGCAGCCAGAAGCGGTTTCAACATTTTAAGGGCGTAACGGTGAAGGATGGGGGAAGAATAGGTGCAAATGCCACGGTTCTGCCTGGCCGCACCATTGAGGAACAAGGGTTTGCCGCTGCGGGGGCGGTGGTGACCAGGGACGTGCCCGCAAGGACTATCGTTGTCGGCAGTCCTGCCAAAGTGTTGCGGCCGGTGCCTGCAGATCAGTTGCTTTCTTCCGAGGTGAGTAATAAGTGATTATCAAAAGGCTTTTTGACTGGGTTGTCAGCTTAGTATTACTGCTAATACTATTTATCCCCATGTTATTAATTGCCTTGGTGGTAAAGTATGATTCCCGGGGGCCTGCGTTCTTTTTTCAGACACGGGCTGGCTACAAGGGCAAACCTTTCAAGATATATAAATTCCGAACGATGATTGATGGTGCTGCAAAAGTGGGGACTAAAGTTTTTACCTCTGCTGATGATCCCCGAGTTACCAAGGTAGGCAGGTTTTTGCGCAATACCAGCTTAGATGAGATACCGCAGCTGATTAATATTATTAAGGGGGATATGAGTCTGGTGGGACCCCGGCCAACCCTTATCTACCAGGTGGACAACTACAGTGCCTATCAGCGCAGACGTTTAGATATGCTGCCTGGCATGACTGGCTGGGCCCAGGTTAATGGGCGCAAGTCTTTAACCTGGCCGGAGAAAATCGAATTGGATATCTGGTACATTGAAAATTGGTCTTTGGGGCTGGATCTAAAGATAATGTTTATGACGCTATTGCGGACGATAACTGCAAAGGATATTGACAATGCCGGAACAGCCGACGCTATTTCTGTTCAAAAGGAGGATGTGTCTTGATGGGCAGCAAACAGATTCACCTGATTGGGGCAGGTTCACTTGGTCTGCAAGCAGCAGATATCTTGCTGGCTGCTGGGCAGCAAGGCGAGATATTAGCTTATGACGACAATACAAGCCTGCACAGCTCTGAGTTGCTGCCAGGGGTGTTTATCCAAGGCGGGATAGATCTGGTAGGCAAACTGGATCCGGGAAGTATGGTTGCTATTGCAATTGCTGATACCGCTGTGCGGCAGAGAATCTATTCAAATCTCAGGCAGAAAGGTTATAAATTCCCTAATGTTGTTCATCCCGCTGCTGTGATTTCTAAATTTGCGCACATAGGGTTTGGAAATATTATCTTCCCCGGAGTAGTAATTGATCCTGCTGCCACAGTCGGCAATTTTGTCGTATTAAATAAGAATTCCAGTGTTGGTCACAACGCAATTCTTGAAGACTTTATTACGATTACTCCCAACTGTACTTTAACTTGTCCTGTAGACAGCGGTGTATTTATTGGCATGGGGGCGAGGCTGTTGCCCGGCAGCCGAGTAGGTGAAAACAGTATTATCGGCGCAGGAGCTGTGGTAAATAAGCCAATCCCTGCCAATGTCATTGCCATTGGAGTTCCAGCAAAAATCAAGGAAAAGGGGATGATAAAATGAGGGGATCCGATAAGATTGGTATTTTGGATGTACTGTCTCTTCTTTGGAAGAGAAAATTTGTAGTTCTAGCCTCGGCTCTTGTTGTGATATTTGGAGGAATTATTTTCAGCCAGTATTTTTTAGCCGCTCAGTCCACGATTCAAATCCGCTATGAACAGGTCGGGGAGGCTGATTACAAAATTCACCGCAATTTGTATGTCGCTGGTTTTTTTTCAGATCTGTACCAACTGGACCGTTCAATAACCAGAATGTTTGATGAAGAAATAATTGATGCCATAATAGACGGTATCGATGAACTTCCCCCAGGGGTTAGTATTACCAGGTCAGGTAAGACTGTCCGTGTTTATGTGCGCAGCAAAGAGCAGGCCCAACATGCCGAGCTGCTTGAGAAAGGGTTGGCCAAATATACGGCTGCTGTTAATCGCTATCGCTTTGAAACGACAAACAAGATCATAGACGGCATCGCGGAGCGCATTGATTATGACGTTGTTTACCGCTGTGGTGAGATTGAGCACCTGGAGAAATACCAAGCACAACAGGGCGAGGTACTTTATAAAGAGACTTTTTCTGAAGAACTGACCCGACTTTATATTCAATTGTCTCAATTAGATTACTCCCGCGAAGAGATGACGGCTTTGCGGACTAATCTTCCCGATATTTTGAAACGTTATGAGTTGATATATTTGAATAAGACGCATTACGCAGCTCCGACTCCACTAAACCGAACCACAATAATAGTCTTTGCTGTTGCTGGCTTGTTTGCCGGGGCAATTATCATCATTGTCGCAGATTTTATTCGTGCAGGCATGGCTGCCCGAAAGGACAGGCTGGGAAGTTAGTAATTACCGCACGTTAAGGAGGCCGGCAAGTGAAAACCATTGATAAGCACAATAAAAATTATGCCTTGCTCCAGGTTGCCTGCGTGGCCGTCTTATGGGCGGCGTCTCTTTTTGAAACAGGAGTGGATTTTTTCTGCAACATTTTTGGCATTACCTCTTTCATGTTGGCTGCTGCAGGTTTGGTGGGCTTATTAATCATTGAGTTTTTTGTTTTTGACGATTTGAATATCAAATTTGGACAAGCAGAGCAAATAAAAAAAGCTCTTTTGCTTGTAATCCTTATTTATATTGCCCTTAGTTTTTTGGGAATTGCCTGGTCTCCGCTTCCCGGGGCTGCATGCCAAAAATCCCTGAGGATACTGTGGTTTTTCGTTCTTTCAATGTCTAGTATACTGGTGCTGCAAAAATTCAGCTCAACCTTTGCTCTAAGAGTTCTTGGGGGAAGCGGGGTATTTTCGCTGCTTGCTCTGCTGCTATTTGTATTTTCTTCGGGCAATAGGGCAAGAAACTGGTCCGCCAACAGCATCAGTGTATTTGCTGATTACAATATCTTCTATTTGCACCTGATTATTTCTGTGCTCATGTCCATTGCCTTGCTGAATCAACTGTTAAAAAAGAAAATATGGTTGGTACATTTGGCGGTTTTTGGCTCCTATGGCTTGCTGACATTTATGCTGCTTTTTAGTGGTTCCCGGCGGGGCATTATCTTTTATTGCATACCCATACTGGTAATAGCAGTAATTTCCTTACTAAGGGCCAGGCGGTTTTTAATTCCCCTTACAGCAGTAATTGTCCTAGTCACCCTGGCCCTGTCGGTGTTGTTGCCGACGCTGAATAACAGCTATAAATTTACTACTGTCCAAAGAATTCTCATTTCTGTTCGCCAAGAGGGGTTGATCGGAATTATCGGAGGCAGGATGGAGCGCATCGAATGGGCAGCAGACTATATTAATGAATTTTCGGTGTTTCAGCTGATCTTTGGCGCTGGAACGAAGGCATATACAGCTTTGTTTGGCAAAGGAAACCATCCCCACAATTTTTATCTTAACGCCTTTATTGAAGGCGGCCTGCTAAAATCCACTTTAGTCATAATATTATACTTGCTCTTTATTGTGCTGGGTTTTATCTCAGCCAGAAGGCATTTATTCTATGAGCAAGTTCTGATCTTCTCCGTCCCAATAATGTTTATGCTTAACATCAGCATCTCAGGAGAAGACGGCCTGTTGCTGAAACTATTTTGGCTGTTGTTAGTGTATTTCTGGTTTGCCTGCAACCGCGACTCCGAAGTATTGGAGGTGACTGAGTGAATATCCTCGTTATCTCCCATATGTACCCCTATCCAGCCAATACTACGAAGGGGATTTTCGTCCATCAGCAAAATTTAGAATTACAGCGCCAAGGCTGTCAATTAACAGTCTTGGCCCCCCGTCCCTGGTCGCCTTTTCCCTTAAGCTTGATTAACCCACGCTGGCGAAATTACTTCAGCATAGCTAAGGCTCCTTCTTATGATGGCATTGCTGCCCGGCGTCCGCCATATCTTGTTTTTCCTGGCGGCTTTGGAATGGCTAGTTGTGGCCGCCGGCTCTACCGGGCACTAAAAAAAACCGTTTCCGGCTTCCATAATAATAAGGCTTTTGCTCTCATTCATGCTCATACAATTTTACCTGATGGGCAGGCGGGACTATTTCTCAAGCAGCGGTTCGGAATCCCCCTGGTTGTAACTGTCCATGGTAAAGACGTTCAGCAAACTGCTTACCGCAATAATCGATGTCGTCAGGCTATTATCAATGTGGTCCGGGAGGCTGACATAGTAGTTGTTGTCAGCGCCAAAATCAAAGGGATGTTGGATCAGTTAACGAAAATGCCTGAAAAGACGGTGGTAATCAACAATGGTTTTGACAGCAGCGGATTTCTGGAAAATCATTCTTCGGGTTCTGCAGGAGCCATTATTAGTGTATCCAACTTAGTAAAGTCAAAGGGACTGGCCTTAAATATACATGCCGTGGCTGCTCTGCGAGATAAATATCCCCATATTCGGTATACCGTTGTCGGGGGCGGGCAGGAGGCCGCCAGTCTGAAACAATTGGCCTGGGATTTGGAGGTTGGGGACTTAGTTGAATTTACAGGTCGGGTTCCCAATAAAAATGTGCCAGGCTTTCTGGCTAAAGCCCAAGTTTTTTCTTTGCCCAGCAGCATGGAGGGTTTTGGTGTCGCTTATTTGGAGGCAATGGCTGCAGGTCTGCCTGTTATAGGTTGCAGGGGAGAAGGGATAGCTGATGTGGTTCGCTCTGGGGAGACCGGGATGTTAATTGAACCTCATAATCTAGATGAATTGGTGAGGGCTCTTGACCAATTGCTGGCTGACCCTGATTGGACCGGAGAAATGGGAACTAGAGCAAGAAACCTGGCTCTCAACAAATTCTCTTGGCAGGCTAACGCTGAAAAAATGATTAATCTATTCAAGAAAATAATAAGCTGATTATCAGACAAGGGGAGTGGAGGATGAAGGTTCTTACTGTCTTAGGTGCCCGTCCCCAATTTATTAAGGCAGCGGCAGTGTCCAGAGTGCTGCGCCAGTATCATCAGGAAATAATAGTCCATACTGGTCAGCATTATGATGAAAATATGTCTGCAGTTTTTTTTCAAGAACTTAGTATTCCTTTGCCTGATTATAATCTTGCAGTTGGCTCGGGCAGCCATGGCACCCAAACCGGTGCTATGCTGGCCGAGATAGAGCAGATAATTATTCAGGAACAACCTGACTGGGTAATGGTATATGGGGATACCAATTCAACTGTAGCGGGAGCGCTGGCGGCAGCAAAACTTTATGTGCCGGTTGTTCACGTGGAGGCAGGATTGCGCAGTTTCAACCGCAGAATGCCTGAAGAAATTAATCGGGTGGTTACCGACAGCATCTCCACCATCTTAGCCTGTCCAACAATTACTGCAGTAACTAACCTCAAAAACGAAGGTTTTACTAACATCTATTCCAGGGGTGATTTGCTGGACATAACCACGCGACTGCCTGCTGTTGCTCCCGAGAGGCCACTGGTGGTCAACACAGGCGATGTAATGTATGATGCTATTCTTCACAATCTGGAAATAGCCCGCAGAGGGCAAATGCCTTTAGGCATTCAAGCTGGTGATGATTATATTTTGGCTACAGTGCACAGGGCGGAAAACACTGACATCCCGGATAATCTAGGAGGGGTGCTTCGAGGTCTCGCCGCATTGGGACGAAAGGTAGTATTTCCCTTGCATCCTCGGACAAAAAAAACTGCTGCCAGATTCGGCCTGGGGGGATTGCTGGAACCTCCCAGCCTGCATGTTATCGAGCCTGTGGGGTATTTGGATATGTTGCGCCTGATGGATAATGCGGCCTTTATTGTTACTGATTCCGGAGGAGTGCAAAAAGAAGCCTTTATTTTGGGCAAGCCGTGTATAACCTTGCGTGATGAAACCGAATGGCTGGAAACAGTGGCCACCGGTTGGAATGTGCTTGTTGGACTTGGCGGCCGAGATTTGATAAAGAATTATGACTTTAAGCCTCCCAAGGAAAATCAGTCTGCTCCTTATGGCGACGGGCGTGCAGGAGAAAGAATTGCCGCCCTGTTGGACAGATAGCCTAGGGTTAGGGGGAACATGATGAAGGAAAACACATTAGCAAAATCAGCAATAATAGTTATTGCTCTAACCATGGCAAGTAAAGTTTTGGGTTTTGGACGCGAAATGGTGGTAGCTGCACTATTTGGCGCAACCGCATTGACTGATGCTTATAATATGGCTGTGACAATACCTACGCTTCTATATTCCGGGGTGGCTGCGTCCATCAGCAGTGTGTTTATTCCGGTTTATGACCGTTTCCGCAAGCAAAAGCGGGATAAGGCATTAGTTTACAGATTTATCCTGGTTGGCTTCTGTATTACTGTCCTTATATTTGCTGTTCCCATAGGGCTTTTTTCCCGGCAATTGGTTAATCTATTTGCTGTTGGCTTTGATGATATTACCGCTGGCATTACGTCTGGAATGGTGAAGATTCTATGCATCATCATAGTCTTTCGGTTTATCTCTTCTGTAACCCGGGCTGTTCTCCATGTCAACAAGAACTTTGTCATCCCCGGGCTGGATGGTTTTCCCTATAACATTGTCATTATCGGCGTAAGTTTTGCCTTCTACCAGAAATTAGGCATCTATTCCCTGGTTTGGGGGACTCTCTTTGGAGTGGCTGCACAGACGCTGTTCAAGTTGCCCTGGCTGTTAAAGACTAAAATGTACGGAAGTTTGAGAGACCGTTGCAGTGATGGACTTAAAGATATACTGATTATGCTGCCGCCGGTGATAATTGGCAGCATGGCCGGTCAGATTAAGGCGGTAACTGATAAAATCTTTGCCTCTACTTTGGCAGAGGGCAGCATTTCGTATCTTAATTATTCTTCTCGCTTAGTTGGGCTGCCCCAGGGTTTAATGGTTACCGCTATTATTACGGTGGTCTACCCTAGTCTTGTGGACTATATTAATAATCGGGAATTTGACAAGTTTCGTGACACTTTCATTAAGGCAATCAATTCTATGCAGTTTATGCTCATGCCAATGGTTGTGGGGTTCGTGGTTTTGGCCTTGCCGATAATCCAACTTGTTTATCAGCGCGGCAATTTTGACTCCGCAGCCGCCATGCAAACAGTGGCTCCCCTGCAGTTTTACAGCTTGGGCCTCATTGGCATAATGCTCAGCTCTTTTTCAGTCAAAGCGTTGTATGCCATGGGGGACACCAAGACTCCCTTATTGACAACTTTTATAACTATTACCACGAATGTAGTCTTAAATTTTATCTTTATTGGCAGTCTTCAGCATGGAGGGCTGGCCCTGGCTACTTCGCTGGCCCACTGGCTTGGCGGCGTTTTACTGATTTGGTTGCTGGCCCGCAAAATAGGGGGAATCAACATTCGGCCCATGCTGGCTGATGCAGGGAAATCTCTAGCTGCTTCTATGGTTATGGGAATAGTGATATACTGCACACATACAATTCTCGTTCCCTTGATGCCTTCAGGAAGGTTGTGGGCAGTCCTTATACTAGCAGCAGTCATCTGTCTTGGCGCTGTGGTGTACTTCCTATGCGCCATATTATTGAAAGCGCAAGGAGCAATAGAAACAAAGTTACTGGTCAAAAAAGTTTGGCAAAGAGTATCTAGCCACGTAAAGAACTAGGGAGGATTATTATGGAAGAAAATGTTCCCCTGTCCCAACCGGATATTGGAGAAAAGGAAATTGACTATGTTATTCAGGTGTTGCGTTCGGGTGTGCTTAGCATAGGACCGGTCATCAGGGAATTTGAGCAACAAATCAGTGAGTACATTGGCGTGAAACATGCCATTGCTGTAAACAGCGGAACCAGTGCTTTGCACTTGATGATCAGGGCATGTGGTATCGAAGACGGTGATGAAGTCATCACCACGCCTTTTAGCTTTATTGCCTCCACCAACTGCATATTATTTGAACGCGGCAAGCCGGTTTTTGTTGACATAGACCCCCGCACATACAATCTGGATATCAGTCAGATTGAAGCCGAGATAACTCCCCGAACTAAGGCGATTCTGCCGGTGGATGTCTTTGGGCAGCCTTTTGATATTGAGGCAGTTAATGATATTGCCCGCCGCCATAATTTGACAGTTATCCAGGACAGCTGTGAAGCTTTGGGTTCTGCTTGGAAGGGCAAGAAGGTCGGTTCTCAGTCTAAGGTGGCGGCATTTGCTTTCTATCCCAATAAACAAATAACTACCGCCGAAGGTGGGATTATTGTAACTAATGATGATAATATTGCCGATTTATGTCGCAGCATGCGCAGCCAAGGCAGGGCTATTACTGGAACCTGGCTGGAGCACGAGCGCTTAGGGTATAACTATCGTTTCAGCGAAGTGCATGCCGCCATTGGTTCTGCCCAGATGGAACGGATTGATGAAATTATCGCCGCCCGCCGACAAGTCGCGGAAATGTATTCTGAAAGGCTGTTGCACATTCCCGGGGTAAGAGGGCCCTGGATTGATGACCATGTGACCACGATGAGTTGGTTTGTCTATGTCATTACTTTGGACAAGGGTATTAACCGGAATAAGGTCATGTACCGGTTGCAAGAAGCGGGAATTGGCTGTAAGCCCTATTTTACTCCCATCCACCACCAGCCCCATATCATTAAAATGACAGGGTACTCTCCTGGGGATTTTCCTATAACAGAGAATATTGCCGCCAGAACCATTGCCCTGCCTTTTTTCACCAAAATGACTGAAGAGCAGGTAAGCGTTGTAACCAGGACTTTGGAGAAAATACTCAACTCCCTGCAATGACCCGCATTTGAAGAAAGGGGGAGAATAATGTCAGATGTGGTCCTGCACATAGTCCTCAACAGTTTTACTAATGATTCTAGAGTGTTGCGGGAATGCAAAACCTTGACTAATGCCGGGTACCATGTCCAGGTTTTCTCGCTGCATGAAAAAGGTCTGGCGTTAACTGAGTCGACAGACACTTATGATTTGACCAGATTTGCACTGCGGACCAGATCTTGGCCCAAAACCTTTTTCTCGCAAATATTTAAATATTGCGAGTGTGTGTGGAAGATGGTTTGGAAAGGGATGCGACTGCGGCCGATTCTCGTACATGCTCATGACCGGGATGCCCTGCCTATTGGGTATTTGATTGCAAAGCTAACCAGGCGCAAACTGGTTTATGATGCTCATGAGCTTTGGGGGCATACAGCCCATGCTGCAAAACGGCCTGCCCTTGTAAAAAAAATGGCAGCAAAGATGGAGCGCTTTATCGCTCGCAGAGCGGCCGGAGTGATTACCGCCTCTCAGTCTATCGCTAGGCATATGGAAAAAAGCTTTGGTTTTGAAGGTATTATATTGCTCAGAAATCTGCCTTATTATCGGGCGCGGGAAGAATATTCACGTGATGGATCACCGCTCAGAAAAAATTTAGGTATCAAACCCGATAAAGTAATCCTGTTATATCAGGGAGTTGTCAGCCCATACAGAGGGTTGGAACCACTTATTAAAGCAGCCAGGTTTCTAAGCGACAAATTCGTAGTAGTGATTCTGGGCAATGGACCTCTAGTACCACATCTTAAACAAATGGCTTCAGACATAGATTTAACTGAGCAGGTCCTGTTTCATTCGGCAGTGCCTCCTTCAGACCTGGTACCGTTTACTGCAGGAGCTGATATAGGTATAAGTTTAATCGAAGATATATGCTTAAGTTATCATTACTGTCTTCCGAATAAATTATTTGAATACATGCAGGCTGGCTTTCCGGTGATTGTCAGCAATCTTCCAGAGATGCGGAAAGTTGTGGAGGAGCACAAAGTCGGACTGGTACTAGATTCGTGGGATCCTGAGTCAATCGCCAGTGCAATAAACGGTTTTTGGGGTAAGGATACTTACTATATGTACTCTAGAAATGCAATAAAGGCTGCCAAACTATTTAGCTGGGAGATTGATGAAGGTAAATTGAAAGACCTATACGCAAGAATTCTGGACTGACGACTTGACACAAGTCATTGTTTTGATGGACTATTTTCTTATGTAGGGGGGTAGCTGTGCTGTTAAGCGAAATCCTTAAAGCAATGGATTTTACTCGAGAATATAAGTGCATCGATGAGAAACCTTTTGAATATATGGCTCTTACCGCGTCAGGTTTTGCACAGCCTTGTTGCGTTTTTTTGGATTCAGCAGACTATATCAGTTCTATCAGTGAAAATGTATCCATAGTCCTTACAACAGATGAATTAAATCCCCAGTAAAAAACGGAGCATATGGAAAATGTATAGTAAAAAAACCACGAGAGCTTTTTTTTGAAATCCATAACTATCTGTCCGATAAAAGCGGTTATGCGCGAGGCAGCTTTACATCTAAGATTGGTTCGGACTGTAATATTAGCCCGTTGGCAAGTATCGCTCAGAACATTGTTATCATAGGCAATAATGTCTCCGTAGAGGAATTTGTTGTTATCCGTGAAAACACTTTTATTGACAATGATACAATTATTCGCGACGGATGCAAGGTTGGCGGACAAGGGTATGAATTAAAGAGAACTGACTATGGCATACTCAGCGTGGCCCACGCAGGGGGCGTTAAAATAGGGAAAAACGTGGAGATTCAGTATAACACTTGTGTGGACAGAGGCGTATTCCCTTGGGATGATACTATCTTTGGCGACTATTGTAAGATAGATAACTTGGTTCACGTTGCCCATGGTGTAAAGATAGGTAAAAATGTGCTGGTTGTGGCTAATGTCGGCCTGGGAGGCAGGACAGAAATTAATGATGGAGCATGGATTGGATTTGCAGCGACGATTACTAATGGTGTCACTGTAGGCGAAGACGCCAGAGCAAATATTGGCGCAGTTGTTACTAAATCAGTTCCTGGCAACAGCAGTGTAACAGGCAATTTTGCCATAGAACACAGTAAATTTCTCCGCAATCTGAAAGCCGCTAATGCCGAGGATCTCAAAGAATAGGAATTGCTTTTTATCCCTCCATTAAGCCACAGGCATACAGAAAGCTATTATCTCAACATTGCGTTTCTCATTATATTTTAGGCGCATGACGAGTTACCTTCCTAGTCAGGGGGTTTTAGAAAAAAACTACATTTACAGGGAAGACAGTCTCTATTGGAGGCTGTCTTTTTTTCGGGGATAGATTTAACAATCAAAGCAAAATTAGCTGAATGATTAGCAGGGAAAATGGTTAGATACAGCGAATATGTGATTTGAAGGGAAAATTTAAAAATGGGAGGGAGCTAATTGATGAAGAGAGTATTTGCTTGCGTGCTGGCGATTATGCTGGTTCTGGGTATCGCTTTACCCCTGAACGCAGCCAGGGAAGGTTCACCCCTTGCCAGTGCAGATCAGGAAACCAGGGTTATTGTTCAGCTGATGCAAAACCCTGTCCTGGTCTATGAGGCCCAGCTTAAAGAAAGGGGCACTTGCACACCCCAGGGCCTGACAACATATGCCAACACCTTGAAACAGAGCCTGAGTAATGTTATCAGTCAGGCAAAATCCAAAGGCATAGATATTAAGGTGGAAGCTCAATACACCCACTCTTTCTTCGGCTTCAGCGCCGGCATCCCCTTCAGCCAAATCGCTGAGCTGGAAAAGTTACCTGGTGTTAAGAAAGTCTTCCCCGACCTGCCGATTCAATTACCAAAAATCAGCTATACCGTACCTCAGACCGGAGCCCCTGCATTGTGGGATATGCCGGAAGGGTATACTGGCGAGGGAATTATTGTCTCGGTAATTGACACCGGTATCGACTACAATCATGTTTTCTTAGGCATGGGCATTGGGCCGGAGAATAAAGTCCTCGGCGGCAAAAACTTTACCCAGCCATTGTCACCAGAAGATCCGCCAGTTGATTCCACTGACCCCATGGATGGCAATGGTCACGGCACCCACGTTGCCGGCATCATCGCCGCAGACGGTTCAATTGTTGAAGGATTTGAGGATTTTAAGGGCATGGCTCCTGATGCCAACCTCTATGCTGTCAAGGTCCTCAGCGATGAGGGCAAGGGTTACAGCAGCTGGGTAATCGGCGGTATCGAATGGTCAGTCAACCCCGATGATGGTTTAGCCAGAGCTGATGTCATCAACATGAGCCTTGGCGCCAGTTACCTTACTTCCCCTGGCTATCCGACTGCTATGGCTGCCAATGCTGCAGCTGAGGCAGGAGTAATCGTGGTGGCCTCTGCTGGCAATGAGGGGCAAGATTTTCCAACCTCCAGCGCTCCCAGCACTGGTTCCCAGGTAATTTCTGTAGCTAGTTACGGCTATATTCAGCCAGCTTATATTAGTGTTGGCGAAAACGAAATTTGGGATGTAATGCCCTCAGATTGCCCTGAACCCGATGAACTCCCCCATGGCATTGTCTGTGCAGGGCTGGGCCGGTATGACGAGGTAGCAGGTATCAATGACTTTGAAGGCATTGATTTAACTGGCAAAATTGCCTTGATGCAGCGTGGAGAGTCTGCATTTACCGAAAAAGTGCAAAACGCCGCGGACCAGGGAGCCATCGCCGCCATTATCTTCAACAATGAGCCGGGACTCTTTGGCATGGCTGGCGAATTTGTTCTTCCTGCTTACTCGATTTCCCTTGAGAATGGAGCATATATTCTCTCCTGCCTGAATGAGGACCCGTTATTGCAGGTTACCATGGGGATGCTGCCAGCTCAGGACCTTATGTCCGACTTCAGTTCTGCTGGACCTGCTAATGACTACTCCTTAAAGCCTGACATTACTGCCCCTGGTGACTCAGTTGTATCCACCTATCCTGGGAATCGCCTTGCAGGCATGGGTGGAACCAGTATGTCATCGCCTCACGTGGCCGGTGGCGTGGCTCTGCTCAAACAGATTTACGGCGATCAGCTGAGTGTTGAAGAGTATAAAGCCTTGATTATGAATACTTCTTTCCTTCTCTTAGATATTAATGATGAGAAGTATCCCGTGACCACTCAGGGCGCTGGCGTTATGGACCTTAATGCCGCTGCTCTGTCTAGGGGATTCGCTCTTCCCGGCAGCCTCAGCCTGCGGCTTGATGGAGCAGAGAACACTATCACCGTGCGCAACCTTAGTGATGAGCCGGTTACCTATGGAATCGAATTTATCTCCGATACTCTAACAGCAGAGTGTCCTGCTGAGATTACTGTGGCAGCAGGCGCAACTGACAACTTTGTCATCACTTTTGATTTGGATGAGCTTGTGGAAGGCGCACATGAGGGTTATGTAGTCCTTACTCCCACCACCGAGGCGGTAGAAGGACATTCCGACCGCCTGAGCATTCCTGTATACCATTATGTCGGTGACCACGAAGATTTCTTCATTACCGATTTCGAAGTCCCACGTCTGTTAAAACCCGAGGAAACCTTTGATATCAAGTTCCGGTTGACTCAGGCTACTACGTGGGTTGATGTGGGTGTTTATGATACCGCAGGCAACTATTTAGGCTATATCCCGATCGCGCCATCTGGAATGCCTGCTGGAATCTGGACCTACCATGATATGGACTTAGGGCTGCCTCCCGGACACTATATCTTCGAACTCTATGCTGAAACAACCAGTTGGTTTGCAACCAGCCATAGAGAGGTTTCAGTAGTTGAACCTGTAATAAGGCTCAGCGGAAGTAACCGGTTTGGCACAGCCGCGGCTATTTCTCAGGAAGGCTGGGAAACAGCTGAAACAGTTATTCTAGCCCGGGCGGATGATTTTGCCGATTCCTTGGCCGGAGTTGGCCTATCCAAGAAATATAACGCTCCTATACTGCTCACCAATCCTGTTAATTTGAGCGCTGTTACTCAGGCCGAAATCGGTAGGTTGGGAGCAACCAATGTCATAATTCTTGGCGGCATTGGTGCTGTTTCTCAAGAAATTGAGGACCAGTTAGTCGAGAGTGGCTTGACCGTTGAACGTATAGGTGGCAAAAATCGCTTTGAAACTGCTGCCCTGATTGCTGCAAAAGTTATCGAGGAAGCCCCTGTTGACACTGCAGTTATTGTCTATGGGCATAACTTCCCAGATGCATTAGCAGCAGCCCCATGGGCGGCAGCAGCAGGATACCCAATTCTGATGGTTAACACCGCTGCTATTCCTACAGCAACTCAGGATTTCCTGACAGAAAATAATATTGAGAACACCTGTGTTGTGGGCGGAACTGGAGTAATCTCTGCGGAAGTATTTGACGCTCTGCCAAACGCCACTCGCGTTGCCGGCAACAACAGATACGAGACCTCAGTGCAGATTGCTTCCCAAGGCTTTGATCCTTATGCAGTCTTTATCGCCTCGGGAGATTCTTTCAGCGACGCTCTCTCCCTAGCTGCTCTGGCAGCCAAGTATGATGGCAGTTTGCTGTTGGTAAAGCAAAACGCTATTCCTGCTAGTATCACCGATTTCTTGGCAAAGTACAAGGCCAAAATCTCCTATATCTTTGTGGCAGGAGGCGAAGCAGTTATTTCTGAAGATATTGAACAGGCATTAGAATATTATATGCTTCCCTAACAATGCGAAAAAGGGGCTGTCTCAAAATCAGTGAATAGCTGACGAGAGTCAGCCCTTTTTCTATGCCAAAAACTAAAAAAGGATTTTACAGAGAATATCATATACTAATCGATTGTAAATATATTTCTAAGAAATCTTAGTTTTTTAGGAAGGATTTTCTTTATCTATGTCGAAGAAAATATCAGCGGGAATTTTAGGCTGCTAAATCGTTAGATATCTAATTAAGTAAAATGCAGGCAAATTTTGGAGGTGATGAATTCAAGTTCTCTCATAGAAACTCTTAAGGATAATTACTACCGAGGAGGGCTTTAGTTGAAAAGAACCATGAGGTCTTTTTTTGTGTTGCTGATGGCCGGAATACTCTTGCTATCCTCATCCGTAGACATCTTAGCTATGGCCACGAAAAACGGGGAGGATTTTTATGTACAAAGCTCTATTCAAAAGATCGATAAAGATGTTTTACTTAACTTTACAGAAGAGAAATATGTTGATGTTTTGATTGAGATGACAGAACAGGTGGATACCGATGAAGTCGCTGCAATCGCTAAGGGCAATCTACCTGCTTCAGCATCTGCCGACGAAATCATTAACATAGCCAGGTATTCGGTTGTGGATACTCTTAGAACAACTGCAAAGAAAACACAACGGAACTTATTGTCGCTCTTACAAAATTTGCAGAAACAGGACGCAGTTTCAGAGTTTAAGAGTTTCTTCATTGTTAATATGGTTTCGGCGTGCTTGACTCAAGACGCTGCCGAAAAAGTCAGTCAGCTTCCTGATGTAGCCAAAATCTACCCTGACCGTTTTATTTCTATTAGTTTGCCAACGCCAGGAGAAGATTCGATAAAAAGTGATGCCATTGAATGGAACATAAATCAGATTAATGCTCCCAAAGTTTGGAACGAACTGGGGATTGATGGTACTGGTGTCGTAGTGGGTATGATTGATACTGGAGCGGATTGGACCCATGAAACCCTAAAGGAAAAATGGCGGGGATATGATCCTCAAAATCCCGAAAATCCTAATCCTATTGGCAACTGGTTCGACGCTGTAGACAATAGACAGATGCCTTATGATATGTTGTCGGTCCCCCATGGCACGCACGTAATGGGAACTATCCTGGGTCGGAATCCGGAGGGGACAGAAGTAATCGGTGTTGCCCCTGGGGCGAAATGGATTGCTGCCAGAGCTTTTACTGAGGATGGAGGCTCCGAGTCGGCTCTGTTGGCCTGCGGGGAATATATGTTGGCTCCTGCGGGAGATCCCAGCCTGGCGCCAGATGTCATTAATAACTCCTGGGGAGGCGGCCCTGGCATATCTGAATGGTTCCGGCAAATGGTACAGGCCTGGCGCAACGCGGGGATCGTTCCTGTTTTCGCAGCTGGCAACACCTCGGGCGGTTCGGTCCCAGGCTCTGTCAGCTCTCCGTCAAACTACCCTGAAAGCTATGCCGTAGCGGCAACAGATAAATATAACAAAAGGGGTATCTTTTCCAATCAAGGTCCTGGCCCTTATAAAGATGTTCTCAAACCAGATATTTCTGCTCCCGGGGTAGCAATTCGTTCTGCGGTGCCCGGAGGGTATGAAAGTTGGAATGGCACTTCCATGGCTTCGCCGCATATTACTGGTGTTGTGGCCTTGTTATGTTCAGTGGATTCATCTATTTCAGTTGATGAGGTCATTAATATTATTAATGAAACATCGATTCCTCTTACTGATACTCAGTATCCTGATGCTCCCAACTATGGATACGGCCGGGGTTTAGTTGATGCTTTTGCTGCTGTTTCTACATTGTCAACTGGCAGCGGCAAAATTTCCGGCACTGTATTAAAAGAGGGCAGCGATACAGAGTTGCCTAAACTGAATCATCAGCCATTTACTTTTGGTTATACTGGATTGGATATAGTCTTAGAGGCAGAAGTCTCTGATGATGTAGCCATTTCCAGTGTAGAATTGCTGGTGGCAGAAACCGGCAGCGCCGATTGGACAACAGTGGAAATGAATCAATATACTGGGGATTATCTGGCTGGTAAATATCGGGTAGAGGTGCCAATGGAATTTATTGTTGATCCCGGGTTTCAATACAAGATTCGTATTACCGATTTTGGCTTGAATGTCGTTGAAACTCCGATATATCCTGTGCAAGTTGATTATGGCATTGTGCCTGAGGATTTGTTTTCTACCGATCTCTCTCAGTTGCCTTGGGGATTTAGGTTTGACGGTGACTGGGGTTGGGGACAGCCTACAGCCGGTCCGGATCCTTTTGTCGGCACTGGTTTGTTGGCAACTAATCTTGATGGCGAATATACCTCAAGTTCTAATAGCAAGTTAATGTTGCCGCCATTGGATTTGAGAAACTCCAGTGAAGCTTCGTTGCGGTTACATCATTGGTATGATATCGAAATGGCATATGATAGAGGCACAGTTGCTATTACTGATGATTATGGGCAAACCTGGACCGAATTGGCCCAGTTTTCCGGCCGGGTTATGGAATGGGAGTCCCTATTCTTTGATTTAAGCGCCTATGCAGGTTGTGCTAATCAAGTTTTTGTCCTCTTCCAGTTCGAGTCTGACGAGCAAAATAATTTCGCAGGCTGGTATCTAGACAATTTTTCGCTGGTGGGCCATGATACTTACCCACCGGGTATTCCTGAAAATTTTGGCGGGGAGCGTGTTATAGATGGTGCAAAACTCACGTGGCAAGCCCCCATTGATGCAGATTTAGGCAGCTTTAATATTTACCGCTCAGTTCAGTCTAGACAGGGCTATGAAAAGATAGCAACTGCTAATGACAGCACTTGGCTCGATACCACTGTGTCGTATGGAAACACTTATTACTATGTCGTAACAAGTGTCGACTTAGCGGGCAACGAGAGTAATTATTCAGCTGAATTAACTGTAGAGATCCCTGACTTTACTGAAGTGTACTTCAATGATTTTGAAGCCGATGCTGGCAATCTTAGCAGCGGCGGTGTAAACAACACTTGGCAATGGGGCCTGCCCACCTCGGGTCCAAAAGTCGCGGCTTCGGGACAAAAACTCTGGGCCACGAATTTGGCTGGCAGATATAGCAGCGATTCTCAAAGTTGGCTAGAGCTGCCAGAATTAGATCTAAGCAGTTACAGCCAAGCCGAAATTCGCTTTAAGCATTGGTTTGAGATCGAGAATAAATACGATTTCGCTTCTGTTCAAGTATCCGTAGATTCAGGGGCTAACTGGCAAGAAATTGCGCTCTATTCCGGCTTAGACCGGTCGTGGCATGAAGTTGCCTTGAATCTCAGCGAATATTCCGGTGGCCTTGTGCAGCTACGTTTTGTTTTCCAATCGGATTACTCCACAAGCTACTCTGGGTGGTATATAGATGATGTAATGGTCTTAGCTGGCAACGGAGCCACTGCTTCTTTTGAGACAACAACTTCTGAAGACTCAGCAATCGTAACAACAGAGTTCTTACTTGAGCGCGGAAGAGACCTCCCCGGGCAGTCAATTTTTGGTTTTCCCATGGCGGAGAATACCCCAATTCTCGTTGAGGAGTCTCCTGTGGGAGTGCCTATCGAGGCCTATGTTTCTGTAGTAGAGAGCGGCCGTACTGTGCGCAACAACCTCAGAAACGGCAGTTATACCATGATTCACCCTGGCACGCCTGAAGGAGAGACTTGGACTTTGAGGGTGGAGTCCTACGGTTACTACACCCAAGAAGTGCCTTTCAGCTTACAGGACGGTGAAGTCTTTACCCAGGACTTCCTCTTAAAGGCAATTCCTAAAACCAGCATGGCCGGAAGGATTTTGGACATTAACACCGGACAACCCATTCCTGACGTGATGATTAAAGTTGCTGAGGATTTCCGCATTCCAACCATATATACCAATACTGATGGACAATTTTCTGTCGAGACCATGTTGGCTGGCGCCTATACTCTGAAAGTAACTGCAGGCGGCTACTATGGTCAAGAAATTAAAGTAGATTTAAGTCCCGAGGGTGCAAATTTCTTTACCATCGAGTTGGATCCCTTCGGGGGATACGCTGATGAAATCGCCTATGACTCAGGAAACGCTGATTTTCGGGTGGCAATGGTCAGCGGCGGCAATGGTTTTGGGGTAATTATGACTCCTGATGATTTGGCCCAGGTTCAGGGAGTCAATGTATACCTTTGGGGTACTGATTGGCCTGATCCGGGTTCCGATCAATTTTCTGTAGCTGTATTTGATACAGACGATCAAGGAAACATAGGGCCTATGGTCATCGAGCCCGTCATTGTCGAGGGCACCAGAGGACAGTGGAATTATGTTGACCTGTCGAGCTATGGGTTCATCACCGATCATGATTTTGTGGTGGTTGCTGTCCAACTGGAAGACGCTCCTAATGCGCCCGGCATCGGTCTCGACCAAACCTTTCCTTATAACAATCGTTCGATAATGTATGTCAGTGGGATGTTCGAACCATTTGACAGCGAGTATGGCAATGTCATGATTCGCAGTCATGTTCTCTATGCTTATGATTGTCCCATTCTCACTGCTCCTGTTGAAGGAACCTATACCAATAAGGAAACAGCAACGGTGACCGGTATAGCTGTAGGCAACTCCACAGTGGAAATTTACAATAACGGAGTTGCAGTTGGGACGGCTGAAGCCAATGAAGAAGGAAATTTTGGCACTGATATTTCCTTGCAAGAAGGGGATAACATCCTCTCAGCGGTTGCTAAGATTAACGGAGTGGCCACTGAGCCCTCACTGCCGGTGAAAGTGATTCGAGATACAGCAGCCCCTGTGATTAGGGTCCATGCTCCCTTGGATGGGGAGGAAACCACTGAGATAGTCCTTGAAGTCTCAGGGGTCGTTGAGGATGACAATCTTAAACTTGTTCAGGTCAACGACATTGCTGTGGCCACCGACGCCGCTGGCGTATTTTCCAACGCCGTCAATCTTAGCGCCGGCGAAAATGTCATCACTGTCAGCGCCGAAGATAAAGCCGGCAATATCAACGCCGAAACTATTATTGTTACCTTGGAACCCATCACACGCGTTTTCGGTTCTAATCGGTATCGCACTGCAGTTGCCATCAGCCAAAAGGGTTGGATATCTGCGGACACGGTTGTTTTGGCCCGCGGCGATGAGTTTGCCGATGCCTTGGCTGGGGTTCCTCTGGCTTACAAGTTAGATGCTCCCCTGCTTTTAACCCGACATGATAGGTTGACTGAAGTGACAGGGGCGGAAATTGAGCGCCTTGGCGCTACCAAGGTTATCATCCTCGGCGGACCTGGCGCTGTCAGCGAAGATGTGGCAAATGCCCTTGAGGCCAAGGGGTTAAGCGTTGAACGAATTGCAGGAGCCAACAGATATGAAACTGCTGCCCTGATTGCTTCGATGGTATGTCCTCAGGGCTCAGACAGGGTAATTGTAGCCAGCGGGGAGGACTTCCCTGATGCCCTTTCTGTTGCCCCATATGCAGCGGCAGAAGGGATTCCCGTCTTGCTGGCTCGTCACAACAGGATCAGCTTGGCAACCTTAGAGGCGATTGATGCCTTAGGGGTTAAGGAAAGCCTGGTAATAGGCGGCGCCGCTGTTGTGGGAGATGTTGTTATGGAGCAATTGCCTGCCCCAACCCGAATCTTCGGTAATAACAGATATCAGACAAATATCGCTGTGGCTGAGTATTTTAACCTTGCCACTCAGCACTTATATGTGGCAACCGGCGCTGAATTTGCCGACACCCTGGCAGGAGCAGTCCTTGCTGCCAAAGACCATACCGGCATCTTGTTGGTTAGCAAAATAGTTCCCGAAAAAACAGTTAACTTTATTACCGCTAGTTCCGCCAAGATTACTACTATTTTAGGCGGTTCGGGAGTGGTCAGCGATGATATCGCTGCTCGCTTGCGGGAGCTCTTGAAGTAATTGTCTTGGCTGATTCTCGGTTCCCCTTCCGGGGAACCGAGAATCCCTTGATGCTTTTGCTCAGAAATATCCTTGTCTGCAGACATCATTGTTGAGACCTTGAAAAAAGGGAAGGTATTTTAATTGTAGACATTGGGGTGGAAGATTTAGTAATTTTAAGAATGGGTTTGTACAGCGGAATTTAGATTTTGGAGGCACCTCGGAATATTCACCCTGGCTCGGGGGGGAAATTTCGCCGACGCTTTTAGCCGCGCTGTGCTAGCAGCCAAGAACGACAGCAGTATCCTCTTGGTTGGTAACACTGTTCCCGAGGGTACAACCGGTTACCTCACCGAAAACGGCGTGGTTCGGGTGACAATCTTTGGCGGCGAAGGGGAAGTAATCCCAGAGCTCGCCAATGAACTAGCCGTTATCCTAAGTAAAGATAAGAATCCCCGCCTTTCGGGGCGGGATCCTATTTTTCTTCGAAAAACTATTTGTAAAGGGTGTTGCCATGGGAGTTAAGTATGAATGTAACAATCAAGAATAAGAGGAGGAGAAAATTGGTAGGGAAAAAAGCACCCCGGAGTTGCTTGGCTGTTCTTTTAATAGCCCTGATGATTTTCGGCCTGATGCCAGTTGAGCAGATAAGCGCTTATACGAAACAACAGACCAAAAAGAACAGTGCAACAACGACAGAAGTATCACAGCTTGGCCCAGAAAGCATCGGCGATAATTATGGAGAACTTCCCAATTTGATAAGTTGGGAGGATCCGGAGTATGACAAGGACCATTTTATCTATGATGGTAAACTAGAAAAGGAAGCATTTGATCTTTTAAAAGAAAACGGTAAAGTCGACGTTATTGTCCGGTATGCTGACAGGCCTGACATGGCACAGATTTACTTTGATGTTGAAGATATTAGCGAACATACACAAAGAGTAACAACAGTAATTAAAAAACTGCAAAATCAGTTTCTGCAATCGCAGAAAAAAACCGGCCCAGTTATTTTCGGGTTGGAAGAACGAGGGTATATCAGCAATATTCAAGAGCTATGGTCGATTAATGGTTTTTCCGCTACTATCACAGCGGAATCTTTGGATATGTTGTTGGAAAACGAGAATATTGGCCAAATTACCTTGGACCGGGTTCTAGAGTTACCAGATATCGAAGTAACTGAAACTGAACCGGATCTTCCCCAGTGGGGGTTAGAAAAAATAAATGCCCCGGATGTATGGGGCGAGTACGGCATCGATGGAGAAGGTGTCATCGTTGGCATCATGGACACAGGCGTAGACTGGACCCACCCGGCTTTGCGCAATAATTACTTAGGCCGTGATGGCAACCATGAAATCGCTTGGGCAGACTTTTCAGGCCATAACTATTCTGTTCCCTCCGATGGCCATGGCCATGGCACGCATGTTGCTGGCACTGCGGTCGGTGGCGGCGAGGGGCGTCCAGTTGGTGTAGCTCCTGGCGCCCAATGGATTGCCGCCAAAATTTTTAGTGATGGGGGCAGTGCAACCAGCTCAGGTATACATGCTGCATTTCAATGGTTCTTGGCTCCTGGCGGCGATCCAAGTAATGCTCCTCATGTGGTCAACAATTCTTGGGGCAACGCTGATACCTATCGACTTGAATTTTACGAGGATGTCCAGGCTTGGGTGGCTGCTGGCATTTTCCCGCTGTTTTCTGCCGGAAATTCAGGTCCTGGTTCTGGCACCATTGGTTCGCCAGGGAGTTATCCCGAAGCTTTTGCGGTAGGCGCCACTGATCTATACGACCAAGTTGGCTGGTTTTCTAGTCGCGGGCCTGTCCACTGGCCCGATGAAGATGGAAACCCAATTTACTATCGCAAACCTCAGGTGACTGCTCCTGGAGATAAGATTCTTTCATCTTATCCCGGCGGCAGATATGCCATAATGAGTGGAACTTCTATGGCTGCTCCTCATGTTACAGGCGCGATAGCCTTAATTCTCGACGCCAATCCTAACCTAAGTATTGATGAAATAGCCGATCTGTTGGAGGATACAACCCGTAAGGAATACCATATGGGATCAATGCCCAATGACCTGTATGGCTCTGGTATCGTCAATGTGTATTCCGCTGTTACTGCTACAGCCTTCGCGGGAGAAATTTCTGGAACACTAACTGATACAGCGGGCAATCCTTTGCCTGGTCACATTAGCATTCCAGGAGAAAATATCAACATTGATGTGCCTGACACTGGTGAATTTAGCTTTCTCATCCGGGAAGGCACTCATAAAGTAACGATTAGTTCCTTTGGTTACGAGACAAGTACCGAGACAATAACAGTGGAGAAGGATGAGGTTGTCAACGTTTCCTGGCAGCTTGCTGCTTCTAAACTCTTTACCTTTTCGGGCACTATTGCTGCTATAGAAGACGGAAATCCAATAAAATACGCTTTTGTCCGCATTAATGGGACCCCTTTGGAGATTGGCCGCGCCAATTCTCAGGGCATATTTTCTATTCAAGGCATTCCGCAAGGAACATATTCAGTTTCGGTTTCCGGAGAAGGTATTAAGCCTAAAATACTAAGTGTCGTTGTCCATGATAATCTTGACTTGACTATTGAGGCTGAAGCTATGGAATTGGAAGCTTCTGATGGCTGGAATACTGCCAACAATAATATTCATCGGAACGCTGTAACCAATCAGGTCATCGCTGCGGACAAGCTAAAAAAGAACTGGTATTATGAATCTTCCGGTTTAATTCAGTTTGCTTCTCCTGCAGTAGCTGAAGGGATGGTAGTTGTACCTACCGATCATGGCAGTCTGGTTGCAATAGATGTAGATTCTGGGGAAAAGATGTGGGAAAGAACTACTGGCATTACTAACCGGTGTTCCCCCACCATCGCTAATGGGATAGTGTATGTTGGCGGTGGATCGGACTGGAGAGTTTACGCCATTGACCTCCGGACTGGATTGGAGATTTGGCAATATAGAGCAGGAAGCGCGCCAGTTTATGAATCTCCTTTGTACCATAATGGTGTCTTGTATCTATCGGCAGCCTGGGACAGAAACGCCAAGGTTACTGCATTAGATGCAGCAACTGGAGAATTGCTCTGGGAGTCCGTTGTCGGTGATGGAACTGTCTTTGGTGCTTCTATTGGAGAAGACAAGCTCTTTGTGGGGACCCTTAACGGCAGAACCCTTAAAGCCTTGTCTTTGACTGATGGTAGTGAAATATGGTCTCTTAGCCATCAAGATCAGGGGTTTGCAGCTCGCCCTGTTTATCATGATGGGGTTTTGTATGCAGTAAGCACCGACTTAAGAGATGGCACCCTATGGGCGATTGATGCAGCCACCGGCAATGTCTTATGGACTGTGGATGATATTGGCGATACCCAAGCTGTATCTCCCATTGTCTTTGATGACATGGTTATTGTGGGTTCGGCCAGAATTGCCGGTTTACGGGCTTTTGATATCAGCACAGGTCAGCAAGTATGGTTTGGCCGAGGGGTCAGCACTATGTTGAATAACGGTGCAGTGACAGCCAATGGGATCCTATTTGTTGCTGATGCTTTCAATATGCTCCAAGCTGTGGATGTGTATAGCGGCCAAGTACTCCATCGGTATGAGCTTAATGACATCAGCTCCTCTGGGGTGGCGATCATTGACGGCCAGGTTATCGTAGCTGATATTAACGGAATCAACAGTTTTATTGCCCCTGGCACAATCTCTGGACGCATTACCGATTCTGAGGGCAGTCCCATAGCCGGTAAGGTAAGTCTTGGGGAGTCTGGGGAATTTGCGCAGGCTGACGAAAATGGTTATTTTCGCTTGGAAGCCCGTCCTGGCACTTATCAACTCAAGGTGGCCCAGTACGGCTATGTGCAACAATTTGAAGATGTAGAAATAGCCACTGGCTATGCAATAAATAAAGAATATGCTCTGGCTTTAGCAGAGCAAGGTTCTTTGTCTGGCACTTTGATTGATCAGCGCAGCGGCTTGCCGCTGGAAGGTGTTGCAGCTCGTCTTTTGGATACTCCATTAGAGGCAACAACCGATATCGACGGTAAGTTCAGCTTTGATCCGGTATGCCAAGGAACCTATGAGCTGGAACTGACATTGGGAAGGTACGTAAAGCAAATAATGCTGGTCAGTGTATACCCCAATGAGCATTTCAACCTGAATGCTGAATTGGTTCCAATAGATGTAGCAGTCCTCGATGACCGGGATGCTCAGGTCACAAACTTTCTCAATGCTAAAGGCATTCCCGCTGAGGAAAGGCAATGGGATGTCGTCGATGACATTGAGCACTATCAAATTGTGTATCTTAACGGAGAATATCCGGGATATTGGGAGCGGCCTGATGAAGCGCAAGTTGTTCAACTGGTGGAAAATGCGAAGGCCAACGACGTCGACTTAATTTTTGCAGATCAGTGGGGTATCAGCACAGGTTCAATTCAACAGCTTGTTGATTTCTACGGAGACCCCAAGTTAATTGATGACTGGCATGGCGGTCCTATGCCGTGTTCACTGCAGGTTGATGTAGCTCATCCAATTTTCGCAGGATATGAAGTAGGGGATTCTCTTGATGTATTAAATGGTTACTTTTCCTGGTTTAATCAATACTCAGGAAGGAACTTAGCTACCATTGGCAACAGCAGCACCGGGCAAGTGGGAACAGGCATCGCTTATAAGGCAGTCAGTCAAAGCAGTGCCCATCTGCTCTTAAGTAGTCATGCAGCTTGTTCTTGGAATTCTCCCACCAGCGGATGGAAACTTCCCCAGCAAAATATTCTGATCAATAGTATTAACTATCTGTTGAATACCGAATTCGGTGGAATCACAGGTACTATTACGGACAAAGAAGGCAATCCGGTGCCTGCTACTATAGAAGTGGTGGAGACTGGTGTCTTCGTCCAAGCCGATGAAACCACTGGTGCCTTTGAAGTATTCCATGACGAAGGCGTCTACACCCTATCCATTCGGGAAAAAGGGTATGCAACTCAGACGGTCAGTGTACAATTTAACCCAGGTGTTACTCAGGTTATGGACTTCACTATGTCTATCGCCGACAGCGGCATCTTGACAGGCAACATCTATAACCGAAACACTAATCAGGTAATTCCCTTTGCACCAGTAAAATTATATGATGCTGATGGCAATTTAGTGGCAGAAACCGTTGCCACTATCAACGGATTCTATGAGATCGCCGACCTGCCAGAGGCCACTTACACCGTCTGCATTGAACAGCGGGATTTCATGCCTCTGGAGACTGAGATATCATTAACCATGGATATCCCCAATACGGACTTCTATCTCTGGCCTGCACCGAAGGTAGCCGTAATTGGTGATTACTATTCAGGCAGCCTAGTGGATTTGCTAACGGAGTCCGGTATGGAAGCAAAAGGATTCTCCCTCTCCTCGGCGATATCGTCAATTCAGGATTATGACGTGGTATTTTACACCAGCGGCAGTGCTTCTGAAGATACTTTGAACAAGCTTCTTGCCATAGCTGATGAAAATCAAATAAGCATTATCTTTGGCGATTCGTATTATGGCACAGCTGCAATTAACCAATTGGTGATGCGGCGAGGCGACCCGGAAACCCGGGAGCAACTAAGAAGCTCCACCCAAGCTGCCCAATACGTGGTCATGGAGAAAAATCCCATCTTTGGTGATGCTGAAATCGGGGATAGAATTAGTATTCTCCTGCCCACTAATAGTTCTGTGGGGGTATTTAAGAATTATAGCGGCTTCCCCCTAGCTGGCATTGCTCTTGAAGATAATGCTGATATCCCTGGCATGGGCGTTGCTTACAGACCCAGAACTGCCGGCAGCATGGAACTATTGATGAGCGGGCATGGAATTTGCTCTTCCCATAAAAGCGTTGACTATACCGAAGCTGGTAAGGATATGTTTATCAATGCTATTCTTTGGGCCGCTTTTACAGAGTTCCCAGTGGTTACTGGAACAGTAACCGATGTTGACGGAAATCCCATTCCTGCACAAATTCAAGTCCTCGGTACAAACATGGAGGTTTCCACTGATTTGACCGACGGCAGTTTTGAGCTGGCTGCGTTCGAGGGTCAATACCAGCTTCAGATAAGTGCATTTGGTTATCAGTCCCAGATAATTAATTTAGAAATAAAAGATGATATTGACCCCCTGGATATTCAACTTCTTGTTGATGAGACCGTGGGGTCACTAGAGGGAACTATAACCGATGAGAGCTCAGGTGAAGGTGTTGTGGCCTCGGTTTATATCGATGGCTATCCCCGGGAAACTGTTTCGGCGGTAAACGGCGCTTTCAGAATCGAGCGTATTATGCCCGGTAGTTATACCCTCGTTGCTGAATCTGAGGGTTATCTGAAGAAGGAGATTGCTCTTGAGATTACCGCTGGAGGATCAACCGTCCTGGACTTCAAAATGAAACCTTCTCCGACAATCGGCATCATTGTTGATGCTGTTTACGGGACAGACCTTGCAGTGTACTTGGCTGATCAGGGTTGGAATATCAAAGAGATGTTCTACACTGATTTGGAAATGCTGGATGAAGTGGACATAGTATTTGCCAATTCGGATTTTGGCGATAGCTACATTCCCGCTCCAGAAGTTTTTGAGGCCTTCCTTAAGGCTTTGGACGAGGCCAGAGTCCCAGTTATATGGACCGGAGACAATGGTGGCCGAGGCAGTATCCGCTACCTCTGGGAGTACAATGGCGATCCTGCTGAGGAAATAAAAGGCAGTTGCTCTAATTCGACATTGACTGGAACAATCCTGGAAAGGCATCCCATTCTTGAAGGCATTGAGGATGAATTTCAGTTTATAACCCAATCTGGAAACTATTATGCTTTTAACGGCTATACCGGTCATACCATCGCTGATGTCACCAATTCAGTAGATGGTTATCTGGGAGGCATGCTGGGCTACAATGGCAGGACCATGGACAGCGTGGAAATCCTCATGGCCAACTTTACCATCGGGTACAACTATAACTCTGGCAATGATTTTTGGGATCCCGTTCGTGAACGCATCCTCAATAATGCTCTAAACTGGGCCCTAGATAATGAAGAGGTTTATGTTGGAGAACTAAGGGGCCAGGTTACTAATGACCTGGGCGCCAATGTGTCTGCTACCATTACTATTGAAGAGACTGGCAGGACTTTTACCACCGATACTGATGGCAGTTTCTTCCTCGGATTGGGTAGTGGAACTTATACTCTAGCAATTGAAGCCTTTGGGCACGAAAGCAAAACCTTTACTGTTGATTTTGAGTGCGGTGTGGCTTCAGAAGAGAATTTCGTTCTTACAGCAGATGCCCACGGAAGCATTAAGGGACAGGTCAAGGGCGCAGATACCGGGCAACCAATTGAAGGAGCTCCTGTGCAACTAGTGGGTACGCATCTAACTACTGTTACTGATATGTATGGTAACTACGAGTTTCAGGTTCCTATTGGCACCTACCAGCTGCGTGTAACCGCTTCAGGATACACTCCTGTGTCCATAGAAAACATTGCAGTGGGCACAGGGGAAGTAGTAGTTCAGGATATTAACATGTTGGCATCCCAGAAGATTGCCATCATTGCCTCGTCAACCTACCAAACCAGATTAATCGCCTTCTTGACAGAATCAGGCTTTGAAGCTGAGGGATTCACTAATAACGCTACCTCGGTGCAGAGCTTGATTGATAGAATAAGTGATTTCAAGGTAGTTATCTTTAACGACACTGCTTACGCTTTAACCAATGGCGTCACAGCTCAACTGATTGAGGCCGCTGATGCAGCTGGGGTCAGTATTATCTTTACCAGCGATTATAGCGGAGGCCCTATTCAGGATCTGAATAAGACGTATAGTGATCCAGAAACAACTGTTAAAGGAATAGGTTCCGAATATGTCAACTATAAGGTAATCAGTGAACACCCGATCTTTGCTGGCTACGAAGTAGGTCAGGACATTAAAATTTTGGATAATGGAACCAGTGTTGCACAATGGTCTGCCTTTGCAGGCTATAGCGGAGAAACTTTGGCTAAGGTAACTATGCCCGACGGTACCGTGGTAGGCGATGGTGTAGCTTATAAGTTTGCTACTCCCCGCAGTGTCCACATATTGCTGGCTAGTCTTAAGTCAGGTATGTATGGCAGTCCCACAAGTCGTTGGACAGATGATACAAAGCGTATTCTCAACAATGCCGTTAACTGGGGAATCACTGCAAGTCTTGGTGAAATTACTGGCATTGTAACCGATCCTGAAGGCAATCCCATTGCTGGCGCTTTGGTGTCAATTCCTGCCCAAGGACAGGACACTGTTACTAATGCGTTAGGCAGTTACACCCTAGGGGTGGAATTGGGAACCCACGAAGTAACCGTTCAAGCTCGGGGTTTTCTTGTCCAGTCCGGAACAGCATCTATTGAAGAACTAGGTCAAACGGCAGAACTGAATTTTTCCATGGTGGCTACAGATAGAGCCAGTATCTCTGGTCAGATTATTGACGCATCCAGCGGCGCTGCTCTTTCCGGAGTAACAGTCACCTTGACGGAGAGATTTACCGGGGCTGAATTTACTGCTACCACTGGGAATAGCGGGAATTATCTCTTTACAAACCTACTAGATGGTGAATATCAGATAGCTGTCAGCTTAACTGGCTATAAAACCACTACTCGGACTGTCACCATCGCTGAAGGTGAAGACGCAGTTGAGGACTTCAGCCTCAGCAGCTTCGATACCGCTGTGTTAGGCGATTGGTCTGGCGAGGTCGCTTCCTTCCTGATGGACAGTGGCTTTGCGGCCGAGTCCCGGGATTGGAGCATTCTCAATGACCTTTACAACTATAACCTGGTCATTGTCAACACCTCCAGCGGCACCGCCGAGCAAATGGAAAGACTTGTCGCCGAAAGCGATAAGTATGAAACAAGCTTGGTCTTTGTAGGCAGCTGGGGCGTTGCCTCCGGCTCTATTCCCCTGTTGGAAGAGACCATTGGCTATCCTCAGAAGGATAAGCACGGTTACAACCAAGGGGCAGTATACTTGGATGTTGCCGGCGACCATCCGATCTTTGCCGGTCTGGATATTGCCGAGCCTCTGCGGATTCATTCCGACAAGAGCCTGTACTCTACCTTCAAGAATTACAAAGGCATTGCCTTGGCCAATATTATTGTTGACGGTGAAGATAAAGGCGCCGCAATCGCCTATGATTTCCGCAGCGCCAACCATATGCATCTGCTCTTGTCCAGCTATGCTGTTAATAACATGATGGGCCCCAATGCCGGTTGGACCGAAGCTGGCAAGCAAGTCTATGTCCAGGCCATGGAATGGGCCAGGACCGCACAGCAACAGGCACCCAAGGCGCCTGTCTGGGACGAAGACCATGTATATGTCGTCGATTCTGCTTTCAGCGTCAGCGGTCAAGCTGGCTACCGGGACATCGTAGATGTCTATGTAGACGGCGTTCTCACCGCCACTATGGACACCAACAGCGACAACACCTTTGTCGCCGACCTCAACTTGGCCGCAGGCGCAACTTATGAGTTGAGCACCGAAGCTAGGAACTTTGCAGGCGCCACCACCGGCAACACCATGACCGTTACCGTTGTCGCCCCGCCGGCAATTGAGAGTCCTGTCCACGTCACCTATACCAACCGCGACGCACTGCTCGTCTCCGGCTTGGTCATGGTTGACGGCACCGTCGCCATCTACAACAATGGCGAAGCCGTTGCCAGCGTCGTTACCCGGAATGGTGAATTCTCCGCAGCTATTAAACTGGGCCGAGGTGAAAACATCATCACCGCCACCCTGGAAATACCGGAGGGCGTAACTGGACTTACCGATGGCATCACCGTGGTCTTAGACACCACTGCCCCGGTAATTACCGACATCCAGCCCGCGATGGACATCACCGTCAATCCTGGAGACAAGGTCGTCGTCTCCTTCCGCAGCGATTCCGTCGGCGGCAGCGCCAGATTTGCTTTGACCATCCCTGGCCTCAGCGCCATGCCTTTCGCCCTGACCAATATGGAAGAGGTCGAGCCCGGTCTGTATAAGGGAATCTGGACCGCTCCTGTCGGCATAATTGCGGAAAACGTCGCAATCCGCATCGAACACAGTGATGCTGCAGGTAATATGGTTGTCATCAATGCCCCAGGCCAAGTTACCATCGGCGATGCCCGAGTAACCCGTCTGGAAGGCACGAACCGTTACGCCACCGCAGTTGCAGTCAGTCAGGCTGGCTGGGAAACTTCAGAATATATCATCCTGGCTCGGGGTGACAATTACGCCGACGCTTTGGCCGGCGCACCGCTTGCCTATGCTCTGGATGCACCCATCCTGCTGACCAACCCCGCAAGGCTGAACACGGTCACTGCTGAGGAAATCCAGCGCTTGCAAGCCACCAAGATTATTATCTTAGGCGGCACCGGCGCAGTCAGTCAGCAAGCAGAAGACACCTTAATTGAGATGGGCCTTGCCGTAGAACGGATTGTTGGCGCCAATCGCTTTGAAACAGCAGCCCTCATTGCCGCGCGGGTCGCTCCGGAAGGATCAGCAAAGGCAGCTTTGGTTAACGGCCTCGATTTCCCCGATGCCCTCTCCGTAGCCGCCTATGCCGCCCGTTTGGGAATGCCGATTCTCTTGACCCGTTCCGACAGCATGCCCAGTGCCACCGCCCAGGCTCTTGAGGATTTGGGAGTCACTGAGACCATAGTCATTGGCGGCAATGGCGTCATCAGCGACGAGGTTATGGCAGCAGCCCCCGGCGCTGTGAGAATCAGCGGCAGCAACCGTTATGCCACTAGTGTGGCGGTTGCCGAATACTTCAAGCCGGACACCACACAGATGTATGTGGCCACAGGTTTGAATTTCGCCGATGCTTTGAGCGGCGCTGTACTAGCAGCCAAGAATAACAGCGGCATCCTCCTGGTTGGCAACACTGTTCCCGAGGGTGCAGCCCGTTACCTCACCGAAAAGGCTGTGGTTCGGGTGACAATCTTTGGCGGCGAAGGGGCAGTAAGCCCAGAGCTTGCCAATGAACTAGCCGCCATTCTCAAGTAAAGAGAAGAATCCCCCTCCTCCATTAAATGGAGGGGGGGATTTTTTTAGATTCATACCATAACATGTGCTTGACATCCTTCTGTCGCAGAATTGCCTTAAATATCTCTTATTGCCGATGTAAACTCTATAATAATAGTGTAAGATTAACATGGTTATCTAAACTTTTGTTCATGACAACGACTACTATCATTTCGACATGGAATAAGATGATTGCGTAAGGATATATATAAATTTATTAGAAGCCGGAGCGAAAATTGAATTGAAGATTGACAAACAGATTTATATTGTGTTTTAGGGGGGGGGATGATGTGACCAAGCGGAGAATAATTCATGCGGCTGCAACAATCCTCATTATAGCCGGCGTGGCCATGATAGGGTATCCTATATTCTTAAGGATCCAGGCCCGTCTGGAACAGAGTCGCCTTGAGAAAGCTTTTAATGACCGAACTGAGATTCCTCATATAGATGCCAGTGACGATGAGGATAACCAACAGACACCTGAATGGGTTGAGCCATCACTTCCCCAATGGGATGAATTCCCCCCAACCCAGCTGGAAATCGCCGCCATTGACTTATCTGTCCAAATTGTGGCTGTCAGCGATATGGGAATCTTCGCCCGCAAGCTCAATCATCCTCCCAGCTACTATCCCCAAAGTGTTTTCCCTGGTGAAGCTGGCAACTTACTAATAGCCGGGCACAGGGGAGGCCCAGCAGGTTTCTTTCGCAGGCTCAATGAGCTGAAACCTGGTGATGAAATAATACTTCGGGCGCCTGGGGTAGATTACTGTTATGAAGTTGAAGAAGTTTTTATTGTAGAACCAACACAGGTTGAGGTCATCGCCCCTCTAGACTATGCTGCAATTACTTTGACCACCTGTCAGCGGGTGGGAAAAGTCACATCGGCTAAACGCCTGATTGTGCGAGGAATATTTGTGCAAGCCATAACTGCAAAAAACGAATGAACATTGAGTTGTTAAATTAATAGCGGCAATATCCTGCCCCGCTTCCGGGAATTTTCCGGAGCGGGGTTTATATGTAACAAAGTAAATTGTCGAAAATTGTCAAAAATAGTAGTGAAATTATATGCTTCTTAAGCAGGACTTTTACTATTTAAAAGAGAACTAATAGAAAATAGATTGCAATAAATACAAGATTCATCCAAGTAGCACACCTGTTCCCGAGACACTCTGGCAATGCAGGGGGTGGTCTATGAGAAAAGCGTGTTAGGTGGCTGGAAATCAAAAAAATAGGAGGAAAAAAATGTTTAAATCAAAAGTTTTCCGGGTTTTTCTAGTCGCGGCGATGGTTATTACAATGGTGCTCCCAGCTGGTTTTACCTCTGCCCGGGATCATCAGGCCAAGCATATTTCATTACTGCAGGATTCAAAACAAATTTTGCAATCTAAGATCCATGCGGATTTATCTGCTGCATTTTCTGAAAACGAGTATCTGCATGTCATGGTTAAATTCAAAGAGCAGGTAAATTCACAAACTGTGGCAGAAGCTGCCGTTAAGAAGCTGTCGGCCCAGGAGGCTACTGCATATAATCAAAAAATGACTGCGAGATATGCAGTAGTTAACGCTCTGAGGGAGACGACAGCAAATACCCAAGGTCCAGTTTTGGACTATTTGCATGGGGAACAGGTGAAAGGCAATGTCCAAGAAATTGACAGCTATTTCATTGTCAATATGGTTCATGCCTATACTACTGAAGCCGTTGTCAGGGAATTGGCTTTGCGCCCCGAGATTGAAAAAATCCTGCCCTCAGGCTGGATCGCAATGGAAAAACCAATTCTTCTGGATGCTAAGATTCAGAGCGGCCCAGGGAGACAATGGAACCTGGAAAATATCAACGCCTACGCAGTATGGGATACTTACGGCTTAGACGGCACCGGTATAGTTGTAGGAATGATAGATACCGGCATTCATTATGAGCACGAGGCGCTGCTTGAGAAGTGGCGGGGATATAATGCCTATGGGGACTATGACTCAATCTACAATTGGTTTGATGCCGTCAATGACGAGACTATGCCCTATGATATACCCGAAATATGTCATGGAACCCATGTAATGGGCACAGTGCTTGGCGGTCATCCCGAAACGAATAACCTAATTGGTATTGCTCCAGGCGCCAAGTGGATTGCCGCTAAAGCATTTGAAGCAGATGGCGGCTGGGATCACGATATCTTGAGCGCAGCACAGTACTTACTTGCTCCTACTGATGTGGACGGCAATCCCAATCCGTCTATGGCTCCTGATATCATCAATAACTCTTGGGGCGGCGGTGCTGGAATAGACGAATGGTTCCGTCCCATGGTTCAAAATTGGCGGGCAGCGCAAATTTTGCCGGTGTTTGCAGCCGGCAACACCTCCGGAGGTTCTTCTCCTAGTTCAGTCAGCGCTCCTGCGAATTATCCCGAAAGTGTTGCAGTGGCGGCAATAGATATCGATAACTTGAGGGCCGGTTTTTCCAACCAGGGGCCGGGACCTTATGATGACTTAAAGCCAGATGTATCAGCTCCTGGAGTGGCAATCCGTTCCTCAGTCATTGGCGGCTACGAAGCTTCTTGGAGTGGCACATCCATGGCCTCTCCGCATGTGGCAGGGGCTGCTGCCCTGTTGCTGCAGGCTGACACGGGCCTGACAGTGGATCAAGTCGAGGCGATCCTTTTTGACACTGCGATACCGCTGACGGATTCCCAGTATCCCGAAAGTCCCAACTATGGATACGGGAGAGGAATAATCAATGTTTTCGATGCTGTTGCAACCATAGAAAGCGGATTTGGCACTATTACCGGCCAGGCCCTGACCGCTGGAGAAGATGCTGAACCCCCGGTTATTCAGCATATTCCAGTTGAAGGCTGCTTTGGCGGTGCTGACCTTGTCTTGTCAGCTAAGATTACTGACGATATCTCAGTTGTCGGCGCCGAGGTTTGGGTGCAAGCTGCAGATGGATCGGAATGGTCGGTAATGCTGATGGATCGCGTTGCCGGCGATCACAGAGATGGTGAATACACCGGCGTGATTCCCTGGATGTATGTAGTCGAACCAGGCTTCACTTACAAGATTGTTGTTAAAGACTGGGCAGGCAATATCGTCGAAACCCCTGAACACTATGTCGAGGTTCTATTTGGAGTCGAGCCGGGTATGAACTGGGATTTTGAAAGTTATCCCCAGGGCTGGTACATGGATGGAGATTGGCAGTGGGGGGAACCCGTTGTAGGGCCTGAACCCTTAAGCGGCACACGTCTGGTTGGCACTAACCTTCAGGGAAATTACTCTACTAACTTAGAGAGCTGGCTGCGATCTGTGCCTTTGGACCTTAGAAATGCCAGTGAAGCATCCTTAATGCTTCAGCACTGGTACGATATTGAGGACTATTATGATGTAGGCCTGGTAGCAATAACCGCTGACTATGGTGAGAACTGGGAAATCGTTTCTGAAGTTACTGGCTATTCCCAAGAATGGCAGAACCTGTTTATCGATCTTAATGACTATTGCGGTTCAGAAAACCAGGTTTACGTCGCCTTTGTCTTCATGTCGGACTACTCGGTGAATTATCAAGGATGGTATATAGACTCTGTCGACTTTGTCGGAACAGACAACGAGGCTCCTTCAGCTCCTGTCAATATCCAGGCTGTTTCGACGGGAACAGGCGTTGTACTAACCTGGGAACCTGCTCCGGAAGCAGATGTTGCTGGGTATGCTGTTTACCGGTCTGAAACATCTGGGGGACCCTATGAGAAAATTGACGAAATCGTTGCCACCTTCTACATTGACAGGAACTTTATTGGCGGAACTGAATACTTCTATGTCGTTACAGCAGTGGATTTCTCCTCTAACGAGAGTCCATATTCCAATGAAGCCTCAGCGATTGCCCCTGAAATTGACCTGGTATTTTCTTCAGATTTCGAGGCAGATAATGGAGGTCTCATTTCCGGGGGGGAAAATAATTCCTGGGAGTGGGGAACCCCTGTCAGCGGTCCAGGCAATGCTTTCTCTGGCAGCAAAGTCTGGGCAACCAATCTTGCCGGCGCTTATGCTTCCGATTCTACTTGCTGGCTTGAATCCCCAGACATAAACCTTTCCGGCTACCAGTCAGCTGTTTTGGAGTTTGCTCATTGGTATGAACTCGAAAACTACTGGGATGATGCCTACGTCGAAGTGTCCAGTGATGGCGGAGTAAGCTGGGATGAAATTGCATATTTTACAGGAGCCTCAACCGGCTGGGATATTGAAACCATATCTCTAGATGATTACGTCGGAGGGAGCATCAAAATTCGTTTTGCGCTGTTCTCCGATTCCTCCGTTAATTATCCCGGCTGGTATATTGATGATGTCAATGTTATCGCTTCAGAGGCTGTTTCTGTAATCGAAGATGTGCCTCTAGCCATCCGGGTTCCCTGCAAAGCTCCTGCTGCTGTGTATAAGCTTACCCGGACAATTCGCACGGATCAAAGTGAGTACAAAGTTTACAGCAGCACACAGCCAGGGCCTCAGAACGGAGGTATTCCCGTGGATGCGGTGGTGACTGTGGTTGAATCCAACCGCAGCGTGCGCACAAATCCGGCTACAGGTTATTACCATATGGTTCACCCCGCCCTTCCCGAAGGAGAAACCTGGACCTTGCGGTTTGAAGCATACGGTTTCTATACCGCAGAAATTCCCTTTTCTTTGGAACGGGATGAAGTAAAAGAGATAAGTACACTCTTAGACCCGATTCCCAGAGGCAATATCGATGGCACGGTGGTATCAAGCCGCACCGGCGAGCCTATCCCCGATGCCAGAATAATCCTGCTAGAAGATGAGCGAGTGCCTTGGGCCATCACCGATGAGCAGGGGAATTTTAATCTGGAGAATGTTCTCGAAGGCAGTTATACTCTGCGAGTTTCTGCTGAAGGTTTCATTCTCGCTGAACTTCCTGTCAACGTCATCGGCGGCGAGACTATCAACCTGGTGGCCGAATTAGCGCCTTTTATCGGGTATGATGATGAGATTGGCTATGATGATGGGACTGCAGAGAATGCCCGAGCCTTCTATGACGGGGGCAATGGCTGGGGGGCAAGATTTACTCCGGATGGTATGGCCCAGGTAGCCGGAGCCAGTGTCTACCTCTGGGATACAGATTGGCCTACTCCCGGAGACAATAAATTGTCGGTGGCAGTATTTGACAGTTTGCCCAGCGGCGAGCCCGGGGAAATGGTTATTGAACCCTTTGTTGTAGAGGGTATCCGGGGCGACTGGACTTACATTGATCTCTCAAGCTTTGGCTTTAGCACCGACAGGGATTTCTATATTGTCTATGTTCAGGTGGGTAACTACGCCACTTGTGCCGGCATAGGCTTCGATGAATCGCCACCATTCTCGGGACGTACGTATGAATGGTATATGGGTGAATTCTCTCCCGTTACACCAGACTACGGCAATGTCATGATTCGGGCTAACGTTAAGTATCTCTTAGCATCGCCAACTTTGACTTCACCGCCTGATGGCACCCATATCAATACTGACAGTGTTACCGTGTCCGGATTTGTGGGCCAAGATTCTCTGATTAGGCTCTATGTCAATGGCGTTGAAGGCAGTCAAATGCAAGTTGAACGCGGTGAGTTCCAAGCCGAAATAGATCTGGCGGAAGGGGAAAACCTGATTACAGCAACCGCCGAAATTGAGGTCGGCGCCACTGATCCCTCGGAGCCATTGCTGATTATTAAAGATACTGTGGCTCCGGAGTTGGTGATCGGAACACCTGCAGACAATCTGGTTACCAATAAAGAAGTGGTAACCGTCGAAGGCGTAGCTACCGATGAGTACCTAGCTACAGTACTGGTTAATGGCAGCGCGGTTGAGTTTGCAGAAGATGGCGCTTTCAGCACCAGGGTAATAGTAGAAGAGGGCGACAACGTTATTACTGTTCAGGCAGAGGACATAGCCGGGAATATCACTGTAAAAACAGTAACCGTAATCGTCGACATAACTGACCCCGCGTTTTTTGACTTGCAGCCTGCCGAAGACATGATTGTATATTGCGGTCAGATAGTGCAAATTTCATTCCGCAGCGATTCGATAGGCGGCATCGCAACCTTTGCAGTTATCCTTCCGGGTCAGCAGGAAGTGTGTTCCCACAGGCACCCCATGCTTGAAGTGGCTGATGGCGTTTATCAGGGGATCTGGTGCGTCCCGGCTGACACCATCTTTACGGGCGCCGTAATCGAATTTGAGCTGATCGATGCAGCTGGCAACCTGGCGGCGGCCGTCGCCCCTGGCAGGTTATCTGTGCCCCATGCAGGTTGCGAGCGCTTAGCGGGCGCAAACCGGTATGAAACAGCAGTGGCAGTCAGCCAGGCTGGCTGGGAAACCTCAGAGTATGTAGTCTTAGCTACTGGCGACAATTACGCCGACGCTTTGGCCGGCGCGCCGCTTGCCTATGCTCTTGACGCTCCGATTCTTCTGACAAAATCAGAGTGGCTGACTCAAGTCACTGCCACTGAGATTCAGCGGCTGCAAGCCACCAAGATAATTATCTTAGGAGGCACAGGGGCTGTCAGTCAGGAAGCAGAGGATGCTTTAATCGCGATGGGCTTGGAGGTTGAAAGGATTAATGGGGCCAATCGTTTTGAAACTGCGGCGCTCATTGCCGCCCGGGTTGCTCCGGCAGGATCCGCCCAGGCAGCTTTGGTCAACGGCCTCGACTTCCCCGATGCCTTGTCTGTTGCCGCATATGCGGCCCGCTTAGGAATGCCTGTTCTCATGACACGGCCAGATGTCATGCCCGATGCAACTGTCCAGGCTCTTGAAGCTCTCGGAGTTACTGAGACCATTGTCATCGGCGGCACCAGCGTCGTCAGCGACGAGGTTATGGCTGCTGCACCTGGCGCCATCCGCATCTGCGGCAGCAATCGTTATGCCACCAGCGTGGCCATTGCCGAGTTCTTTATGCCGGATACCGCTCAGATGTATGTAGCAACTGGTTTAGAATTCCCGGACGCTTTGAGCGGCGCTGTGCTGGCAGCAAAGAACAACAGCGGTGTCCTGTTAGTGGGTAATACTGTACATGAGGATGTAATCGGATACCTCACTAAAAATAGCGTCCGTCGTGTGGTAATCTTTGGCGGCGAAGGGGCAGTAAGTTCAAACTTGGAAGATGAATTAAGCGCCCTTCTGAGGTAAAGACAGCAATCCCCCGCTGGAGAAACTCCAGCGGGGGATTTATAATTTTAGCTTCAAGTAAAAAAGCTATTTGATTCCCGGGCTTGAAGGCTAAACCTTGCTATTGGTATGCTGCTTCCCGCAACATTCTTTACACTCAGGGTAAGAGGGAAGCTTATCAACAAGATAAGAGGATCGAAATACTTAATAAAGTGCCTGTTGGCAGAAGCGACGCTTTTGTAATGGTTTTTTATGTAAAAGAGGATATTTATACCACAAAGGAGAATTTACTTTGTTAGGAAAACTTTGTAATGGGGGGGTAAGATTATGAAAAACAAGGGTCTGTCAGTATTTATTATCTGTCTTTTGTTGCTGATCGTGCTGCCCGTAGCTCCTGTGCAGTCACTGGAAGTAATGGCAGGGGAGCCGACAGTAAAACGCATTTGCGGGAGCAACCGTTATGGCACCGCAGTGGCCGTCAGCAAAGAAGGATGGGTATCTTCTGATACTGTTGTCCTAGCCCGGGGTGATGATTACGCCGATGCCCTGGCCGGGGTGCCTCTGGCCTATGCATTGGATGCGCCAATGCTTCTTACTCACAATGATCGTCTAACCGAATCCACCAAGGCTGAGATCTTGCGTCTTCGGGCGACTAAGGCATATATCTTGGGCGGTACCAGCGCAGTATCTTTAACCGTGGAAAATGCCTTGAAGGCAATGGGTCTAAATGTCGTCAGGATAGCGGGGGCTAATCGCTACGGCACTGCCGCCGAAGTAGCAAGAGAACTGGCCAAATTCAATCAACCAGCGAAAGCAATCCTTGCTTACGGTCTGGATTTCCCCGATGCCCTAGTAGCAGCTTCATATGCCGCAGTAAATGGTTTGCCCTGAAACTTAATTGATATTCTAAAGGTATTTTACATTAATTGTCGAATATAAGTTGTATCTGACAACTTTGACAAAATGCGATACTGTATAATTATGTTAACATGAGGTTGAGAAGGGAGAAATTGTATTGGCAACGCTCATAAAAAGTGGGGCTGAGTTTCACGGGTGACCTTAAATAATTTGAAATCAAATGTGAGTAGTAGCATCCTGTATTTGTTTATTGCAATTGTATATAAATTGCGTATAAGAAAAATACATTTTAAACATAGCGTGTAGAACCATTATAATGAATTTCGAATTCGATCATTTTCATTGTGAGTTTAGGAAAATGGTTTGGAGGTGTTAATAATAGATAAAAACATTTTTTGTGCTAGAGTAGAGAAGACGAATAGAGTTCATGGTATTGAACCGCATCCCTTAAGGAACAAATTTCAAAGAGATAGGGATAGAATTCTTTACTCTAAAGAATTCCGTAGGTTGAGTGGAAAAACACAAGTCTTTATAGCCGGATTTGATGACCATATGCGAACTCGATTAACACATACCCTTGAAGTTTCTCAAATTGCAAATACAATTGCTAGAGCTCTTGGGTTTGATGAAGCTCTTGTAGAAGCTATAGCTTACGGACATGATGTAGGGCATACTCCATTTGGACATGTTGGAGAAAGAAGTTTAAATTTAATAATGAACGGATGCAAAAATATCTATAGTTTTAATAAAAGCCTTTTAGATCGTGAGAAGGGGTTTAAACATAACTTTCAAAGTCTCCATGTCACGATTAACTTAGAAAAATTATATGTTAATCAACCGGGTTTAAATTTAACCCCCTACACGTTATGGGGAATACTAAACCATAGCAGTAAAGAATATAAGAAGTGCAATTATTATGGGGATGATGGAAAGTGCAAGCTTCAGAATAGAAACACGAAATGTAAAAACATAGGACGACTATCGTTAGGTTTTTATAAGTTTAATTGTTTAAATGACAAAGAAGATTGGACCTTTGAAGCTGCAATCGTAGCAATAGCCGATGAAATTGCACAACGGCATCATGATATTGAGGACGGAATTTACGCTGGAATTATTGATCGGAATGAATTAGTAGATACGTTCCGAGCATATTTTGATGCATTTTTTCAAGAGAGGGACCTAAAACATATAGAAGCATTAAAAAAGAATGGTGACAAATCAGTTGCAATTGCATGTCTTTCAAGGCTAATTATCGACTTCTATACCATGAATTATATCCAACATTTAAGAAATGTACTAGAGAACGTGAAAAAAAAATACAACATTGGAACATACGAAGACTTTTATAAAAATAAACAAAGAGTACATGGCCATTTAGCCAATGAAACAGAAGATAAGAATATCATGAGCTACTTGGGATTTGAAAAATCGTTTGCTATAAGCGATTCAAAATTTAGAAAGTTTCTTGTAGATAAAATATTATATTCAGAGTTAGCTCAAAGTATGGATGGAAAATCGGATTTTATAATTAGAAAGCTTTTTAAAGCATATTTAAGTAATCCTCAACAACTACCAGACAAAACAATAGATACAATCTGTTTAAATTTCACTAATCAAAAGCCTGTTAACCCATCAGATAAAACTTCAAGGGATCTATTAAAGGAAACATTAAAAGACCCCAATTTAAGCAAGGGAATGGAAAAAATAGTGTTAAGAACGGTCTGTGATTATATCGCTGGAATGACTGATTATTACGCAATGAGTCAGTATGAGAAATTGTATGGAGCTCAAAAATTTAGAAATTTTTAATGTGCAAGTGGCTATTTGCTTAGGTTGAACATTATAGTTTGAAGGTTGTGCTGATAAGAAAGTTAAAATATGATTCCCATATACTACTACCGGGTGAATATTAAGGGTTTGGTGAAGGGCTGTCAAGTGCACGACCAACGGCAGGAGTAATTATCTGAATGGAGAATATGAAGCAATAATAATATACTTATGTGTGGTGCAGGGGCAAAATAAGATAAATGTTACTGGTAAGGGGTGTTTGCCATGAGAGACGTATTTCTCAATACCGCTGGTATCGAAGATTTCATCATGGAAGATGAATTACTGGCTCTTCAGCCTGCGGTTGATTCCGCCCACAATCTGCTGGCACACAAAAAAGGACCTGGTTCCGAATATCTGGGCTGGCTTGACCTGCCGGAAACTGCAATGACCCAGGCGCCGGAGATAAAACAAGCGGCGGAAAGAATAAAAGCGACATCGGACGCCCTGGTGGTTATCGGCATCGGTGGCTCCTACTTGGGGTCCAGGGCGGCAATCGAAGCCTTGGGCAACAGCTTCCACAATCTTAAGGGGAATGCCACCAAGGTCTTTTTCGCCGGTCACAATCTTAGTAGCACTTACCATGCTGAGTTCCTTGATGTACTGCAGGACATGGATTTCAGCGTTAATATCATCTCCAAATCCGGGACGACAACGGAACCTGCCATTGCCTTCCGCATTATTAAAGATTTACTTGAGAGCAAGTATGGCCGGGAAGAGGCAAAGAAGCGCATTTATGCCACTACCGATGCCCAAAGGGGCGCTCTCAGGACTTTGGCTGAGCAAGAGGGGTATACTGCCTTTGTTATCCCCGGGGATATTGGGGGCAGGTATTCTGTTCTCACCCCGGTAGGGCTGTTGCCCATGGCAGCGGTGGGATTAGATATTGAAGCCTTGCTCAAGGGCGCAAGGCAAGCAAGAGAGGATTTGCTTGTTCCTGATCTTGACAGTAATCCTTGTTACAAATATGCTGCTATCCGCAATATCTTGTACAGCAAGGGTAAGGCTGTCGAGCTGTTGGTGAGTTATGAGCCTGGATTGCAATATTTCTGTGAATGGTGGAAGCAGCTGTTTGGCGAAAGTGAAGGCAAGGGTGGCAAGGGAATCTTCCCGGCGGCGGCGATTTTCTCAACAGATTTGCATTCCCTGGGCCAGTATATACAGGAGGGGACAAAGCTGCTGTTTGAAACAGTGATCAAGGTAACTAAGCCACGCCGAGAACTGCTGATTCCCCGGGAGCCTGAGGATTTGGACCAGCTGAACTACTTGGCAGGTAAAGATATGGACTTTGTCAACAGTTGCGCCTTTCAGGGAACTTTGAAGGCCCACACTGAAGAAGGGAAAGTTCCCAACCTTGTAATAACCCTAGAGGACATGAAGGAATGGAGCCTAGGTTATCTTTTCTACTTTATGGAGAAGGCATGTGCAATCAGCGGCTATCTGCTGGGTGTCAATCCCTTTAATCAGCCGGGAGTGGAAGCATATAAAAAGAACATGTTTACACTGCTCAAGGATTAGCAGCCGCCGGCGTTGCTATTTGTTGTTGGCGGTCTAATCTCCTGATTTGAGTCCCCGGCAGGGAGAACCCCACCATAAAAGATATACGTTGAAATAACTAAGGCCCCTGCAGGAAGCAGGGGCCTTAAATCTTGCCAGGTTACGAACCCAGGCGCTTAATTGAGATTATCTCGGAACCACTGCTCCAATTCTGCAGTTACAGCACCGGTGCCTCCGAAGATGCCGGCGGAAACAATCCCCTTGGTTAACAGGAAATCTTGAACAGTTTGGTTGGGAGCGGAAAGGTCCCCTCGCACTAGCAGAACGCCAGAATTGTACTTGGCGGCTAGCACTCCGCCGGCAATGGCGTCCGGAAAGTCTAGACCAGTAGCGATGTAGGCTTGCTTGGTTGCCGCAGGCAGGAATTTTTCCGCAAGGGCAATGGCAGTGCTATAGCGATTGCTGCCTGCGATGCGTTCTGCTCCCGGCAGCAGGCTAAAGACTGTTCCATTTATTACTCCATCCCCGCCAATAACATTTGTCTTGGTAATCCCCAACTCAGAAAGGACAGTTTCTGTGGCAGCGGGGATCCTAGTTGTTTGTACTAGGAGTATAGGGCAGCCGGCCTTAGCTGCATAGGAACTGGAGGAAAGGGCGTCGGCAAAATTAGTTCCAACAGCGATAAAGGCGGTATCAATGGGTCCGCCCTTGGCCATTTCCCGTGCAATTTCGGCGGCAGTGTCATAGCGCCCGCTACCGGAAATTCGCTCCACATTGAGCCCCATAGCAACCAGTTCTTGGAACACAGCATCAGAGACGGCGCCAGTGCCGCCCAGGATGATCACCCTATTTGTTCCCAGGCGAATAATTTCTTCCTTGGTGGAACTGGTAAGTGCGTTAGTGCGGGTGAGGAGGATAGGGGCATTCAGTTGATAGGCCAGGGGCACTCCTGCCAGGGCATCGGCGTAGTCATCACCCCGAGCAAGGATGACAGTCCCTGCGCCTTGGGGCCAGCCCCGTTTACTTATTTCAATGGCAGTGCCATAGCGATTTGACCCGGCGATGCGCTCGACACCGATGGGTTCAAAGTTCGCCGTCAAGACACGGTTAGCGCTGGCGGAGAAGATGTAGACAGCTTCACTACTTACTTCATTACCTGCTTCGGTCCAGTTGACAAAGCGATAACCTTGATTAGGTGTGGCTTTTAGGGTAACGTTGGAGCCGTGATTGTAGGTCCCCGCCCCGGTAACTGAGCCACCCTCGGAGGGGATAACACTTACGGAAATGGAATATTCCCTGGGTTTAAATACAGCAACCAGGTTATGGTCTTCATACACTGTAAGCTCTAGCTTTTCGGAACTGGAGACGATTGTTTTGTTTTCCCGCCAATGAAAAAATTGAAAGCCAGGCGCTGGTACGGCGGATAGGATAACAGTATCGCCGTAATAATAGGTCCCCGCACCGCTGACGGTGCCACTGTTTTCTGGTGTAGCAGTGGCGGCGATTGTGTATAGCCTGCGGGAATAGTTTCGAGTTGCTGTGACATTTTGCCATAAGTCTACATACTTCGGGGTTTTTCCGCTGGGGACGTCCCAGCCAGGAATCGCTTTGAAAATAACAGAATAACGGCCGGGGGTGACATAGTGCTCAGTGTTGCTGTCTAGCCAAGAGTGGCCTCCATCGATGCTCCACTTGGCTCCGGCATATACAGCTTCCGGGGGCAGGATGGTGACCTTGAGAGTACCCCAGAGGGAGTTCAACAGTGGATATTGATTGGGGATGTTAAAATTCCAATAGTCGCTGGACCAGTTATGGAAGATGTATGGAGAAGGGCTGCCATACATTTCATCAGTGGTCTTGGGAATACCCTTACCTTCATCAGACTGGCCTGAGGTCTCAGAGTCATAGTAGCAGGAGGTAATTGTGCCTCCAGTACGCCTACCGATTAAACCGCCGCATAACTCGGATGTACTTACTGACCCAATAGAATAACAGTTTATCACGGCGCTATTTGATGTGCCAATCAGCCCGCCGCCAGTTATATTTGCAGTTACCTTACCAGTGGCGAAGGAGTTGGCTATTTCTGCATAAGAAGCGCCCGCCAATCCCCCCACCGAATCGCTACCAGATACTTCTCCTTGGGCGAAGCAGGCGGATATAATCCCTCGAGAAAGGATACCTACCAGGCCGCCTGCGCCATATTCTATTGTATCAACTTTACCCAGGGCGTAAGAATTTTCTATCCTGGACTCTTCGCGGATATCCATGACTCCCACTAAACCGCCTGCAATCTCTCTTCCGCTGACCTGGACATCGGCGGAGCAGAATTTTATTAGCCCTATATTTCTGCCAGCCAAGCCGCCGGCATTAGGTCCATGGCAGGTCACAGAACCGCCCCTGGCATGGCAGTGCTCAATGGTGCCTAAATTCTCACCGACCAGAGTGCCGGCTGTAAACAAGACATCGATATTAAAGTTTGTCAACCGGAGATTTTTGACAGCTCCCCCCTCACCAATGCGGCCAAACAACCCGAAATTCACAAGATCTTCGCCAATAATGGTTAGATTGGAAATAATGTGGCCGCCGCCGTTATATTCTCCAGCAAAGGGGTTGGAGGAAGAGCAGATGGGCATCCAATCCGGCCAGTCTGCCAGGTCAATATCCTCGGCTTGAAGGAAATAGGCGTTTGGAAAGAGCCTGACATTGTCAAGGTGTTCCGGGGTGGAGACAATGTATGGGTCGGACTCGGTTCCTGACCCGCTCTCGAAATAATAGGAGGCTGAGGCATATTGAGGTTCGAAAATAAACAACCCGGGCAGTAGCATGGTTATTATAGCAAGACATAGAACTAACTTTGTTCTCCATTTCATCTTCATCTCGATATCTCCTTTCGATGGTACTACCAAAATACGGGGTTAGCATTAGAAAGTCTATAAGTATCTTGCTATTTATGGCTAATGGGAAGCAATTTAATGCAACAATGAGTTGCAAAATGAAAGTAGTCCTCTACTGCTGTCAGTCCCTTAATCAGCCGGGAGATGTTTACTCTGCTAGGGAAATAAACTCATTTTGATGTTCTTTTTAGGCGAAAGGGCTGCTCAAAAAGCGACCCTTTTTTTACGTGGTAAATACAGGATGCGAATTGGCTGACTTTACCAAAGGAATTTTTTCTTTGGGAATAGAATTTTCCCATAGAGGAGGTGAAATTGGTAATATGAGCATCTAATATATTGCATCCTTGGCCAAATAATCTGATTTTAGGGCTTAGAGTCCGTCATGATTGTGAAAGTACTATGTAGATTTACCTTAAGGGAAGGATTTAACTTTGTTCCCCTTTTGGATATTTGGCCGGGGGAACGGGATGAAATTCAACCAAGCACAATTGAGCTCAAATTTTATTATCTAATCAAAGCCAGGACTTGGATCTATATTCCTTGTTGAAGCATTGATCTTTGTTCTATTGGCTGCTTAGGAGGTTTTCTGTGAAAGCCACAGGTATTGTCAGACGCATTGACCATCTTGGACGAGTGGTAATTCCGATTTCAATCCGGCGGAACTTGAGAATTCGTGAAGGTGATCCCTTAGAGATCTTTGTTGACAAGGACTCTGAGATAATCTTTAAGAAGTATTCTCCCCTGGTGGGATTAGAAGATTTTGCCCAAATGTATACTGATTCTCTGTATAAAACTTCAGGCCGAATCGTTTTCATCACAGATAAAGAAGCGATTATTGCTGTATCAGGCGCATCTAAGAAAGAATATATGTATAAACCCCTTGGCGATATTGTGGAAAAGGTGATGAATGAGCGCCGCACCTTCTGCTACAACAGCTCATTGGAGCAAGGAACAGGCCTGAGTTTCCTGTCTGATGATGAGGATGGTAAGTTTTCCTCAATTTTAATTGCCCCGATAATCTCCGGCAGCGAGCCTGTGGGTTCGGTTATTCTCTGTTCCATGGAACCAGGTTTCAAGATGGGAGAAGTCGAAATAAAATTAGCGGCGACAGCTACTGAGTTTCTGGGAAGACATATAAGTCAATAGCTGCTGCAGTTGAATACAACATATTACCTCTGACTACGGTCAGGGGTTTTGTTTTTCCCTGGCGGTAAGAGACAAGTCGAAACAAGGGATATACTTTCAGTTTTCACTGAATTTACTATTGACGGACAATGCCAAGAAGTGGTATCTTGTTATTGAGTGAGTAATCACTCGATGGTTGTCCACATATTATGAAAGGGGGGGATCAACTGATTTAGATGGGCTGCATGTCCCTATTCCAGGTGAAAGGATGTGAACTCATGGCGGATGAAAAGGTAAAGGCGTGCATCAATTTGCACGCGGTGCTGAGGAATCTTGAGGATCTGTGTGAATTGGATCCTATGTCCCGGGAAATTATTCAGGGGAAGAATGTGGCCCTGAAATTTTCTATGGCTGGCATACCGAAATCTGTCATTACCTTCGCAGAGGGCAAATGCACAGCAGTGAAGGACGATGGGCCCTGCAGCATCAATTTATTCTTCAGTTCTCCCCAGAACTTTAACCTGATGATTGAGGGCAAGAAAAATCCCATCCCTACCAGAGGCTTTCGGCATATCGGGTTTTTGAAGAATGAATTCACTAAGTTGGCAGACCGTCTGAGCTACTATCTGAAACCCACGGCTGAACTCCTGGGGGATAAGGAGTACGCCCGCATCAATACAATTCTTACAGCCTATACCGCATTTTTTGCCATACCCGAAATCGCCAACTGGGATCCCCTGGGTCAGTTGAACGCCTCCCGGATTGCCGACGGCGCCATTAATGTGGAGGTTGTTGATGGGCCGGCCATCTGCATTACCGCCAAAGGCGGCAGGCTGGAGACCAGCAAGGGCAAGATCGCTAATGCCCGGGCCTTCATGGTTTTTGACTCTATCGATACTGCCAGCGGCATACTCAACGGGACCCTGGACAGTTACAGCTGCATCGGCGAGGGTAGATTGTCTATTAGCGGCTTTGTGCCCATGATTGACAACCTCAACAAGATCCTGGCCCAAGTGCCCGGGTACTTAATGTAAAGGAGGGAGCAGTGATGAAGACTTACTCTTATCCCCGAAGCCAGGAAATCTTCCGGCGGGCCAGCAAGGTCATCCCTTCTGGAATCTACGGGCATCTTGGCCCCAGCCAAGGCTGTTTCATCCCCGTCCAGGCCTACCCCTTTTTTGCGGAAAGGGCTAAAGGCGCCTATTTCTGGGATGTGGACGGCAACCGCTTTATCGACTATATGTGCGCCTACGGGCCCAATGTCTTGGGCTACAACGACCCTGATGTGGATGAGGCTGTGAGCAAACAGATGGCAATCGGCAACTGTACCACCCTGCCCACCACCAAGATGATCGAATTGGCGGAACTTTTGGTGGACACTGTTGCCTCTGCCGACTGGGCCTTCTTTGCCAAGAACGGTGGCGATGTCACCAGCTTTGCCCTGATGACAGCCCGGGCAGCCACTAACAGGCCCAAGGTCATATTATTCCAAGGCGGCTATCACGGGGTGGCGCCCTGGGCCCAGAAGCTGGGCTATCCCGGCATCACTGCCGCCGACACCGAAAACAACATCTATGTGCACTGGAACAATTATGAGGAGATTGAGGCGGCAGTGCGGGATAATCCCGGCCAGATTGCCTGCCTCATGGCCACCCCCTACCACCATCCGATCTTCGAAGACAATCAGCTGCCGGCCGAGGGCTTCTGGGCAAAGGTGCGCAAGCTCTGCACAGATAACGGCATCGTCCTGGCCATCGACGACGTCCGCTGCGGCTTCCGCCTGGACAACAGGGGTTCCGATTACTACTATGGCTTCAAGGCCGACCTGATCTGCTTCTGCAAGGCCCTGGCCAACGGCTGGAATGTATCGGCCCTGTGCGGCACTGACAGCCTTAAGGAGGCGGCCAGCGCGGTGATGTACACCGGCAGCTACTGGCTGTCCTCGGCACCCTTTGCTGCCGCCATCGCTACAGTCGCTAAACTGCGTGAGCTTGACGGGGCAAAGCTGATGCTGGCCCAGGGTAAAAAGCTTACTGAAGGGCTGCAGGAGATTGGCCGGGCTTATGGCTTTGACCTGCGCATCAGCGGCGAGCCCTCTATGTGGTTTATGCGCATTGCCAATGATGACAATCTTCTCCTCCATCAGGAATGGATAGCAGAATGTGTCCTTCGCGGAGCTTTCTTTACCAATCATCATAATCTCTTTATTAACTGTGCCATCAGCGATGAAGATATAAAGCAGACCTTTGTCATCGCCGAGGATGCTTTCAGGACTGTAAAAGAGCGGCATCCGGAAATCTTATAGCAGAGGAGGCAAGAAAATGGGGTTAAATCTTAAGGAACTGCGCCGCCTGGAAGCCAAGGCTAATGAACTGAGACATATTACCGTAGATACCGTGCTCCATGCCGGCAGCGGCCATATTGGCGGCGCCATGAGCGTAATGGACATAATGACTATTCTCTACTACCGTTTTATGCGGATCAAGAAGGAGGATCCCCACTGGCAGGACCGGGACCGCTTTATCCTCAGCAAGGGCCATGCGGGTATCGGCTTTGTCAGCATTCTGGCGGACCTGGGCTTTCTGGAGCGGGAACAGTTGAAGACCTTTAACCTTACGGGTTCGGACTTAGGCATTCATTTGGACTGCACTAAGGCGCCGGGGGTGGACGCTTCCACCGGCTCACTGGGCCATGGCCTTTCCATTGCCTTAGGCATGGCCCAGGCCGCCCGCCAGCTCAATAAGGACTTTATTACCTACTGTGTCTTGGGAGACGGGGAATGCAACGAAGGCTCGGTGTGGGAGGCGGCCATGGCAGTGTCCCATTATAACGCCACTAATCTAATCACCTTTGTCGACCGCAACCGCTGCATGATTGACGGGGATACCGAAGATGTCATGAAACTGGAGCCTTTTGCCGCTAAATGGCGGGCCTTTGGCTTTGACACCCTGGAAATAGACGGGCACAGCTTTGTGGAATTAAATGACGCCATTGAACATGCCTTAAAGGCAGAAAAGCCTGTGGCCATTATCTGCAACACCATCAAGGGCTGTGGCATCGACTTTATGGCCGGGGACTTCCGCTGGCATTACGGGGCCATCAATGAAGAACTGGCGGAAAAATGCCATGCCAGCCTGGGTAAGTATTACCAAACTCGCCTTGAAGGGAAAGGAGTGTAATTATGGCTGGAGGAATTTCTTATACAAGCGACGAGACGACAAAGCTGTCCACCGGGGAAGTGTATGCGAAAATGCTCTGCGACCTGGCGGAGCAGGACCCAAGAATTGTCACCCTGACGGCGGACCTGGCTAAGTCCACCAAGATTGGCGCCTTTATGGAACGCTTTCCCGAACGCTTTTATAATGTGGGCATTGCTGAGCAGAATATGTTTGGCATAGCCGCAGGCATGGCGAAATGCGGCTTGATTCCCTTTACATCTTGCTTTGCCATCTTTACCTCCTGCCGGGGACTGGACCAGATCCATACAGATATCTGCTACCAAAACCTCAATGTCAAGATGATCGGTTCCCATGCCGGCACTTCCTTTGGCCAGGCAGGGACTACCCATCATTCCACTGAAGATATCGCCATCATGCGCTCTATGGCCAACTTGGTGGTTATCGTCCCTGCCGACGGCCTGGAAACTGCCAATGCCGTGCAGGCGGCGGTGGCTCATCAGGGGCCGGTGTATTTGCGGATAAACCGCGGCTTCGACCAGGCAGTCTATGACAGCATGGAGTATGGCTATGAAATCGGCAAAGCCGTGCAGTTGCACGATGGCACAGATTTGACCATCATCGCCTGCGGTTCCGGGGTCTTTCAGGCGGTTCAAGCCGCCCGGGAGCTGGCCAGCGTTGACGGAGTGAAAGCCCGGGTGCTGAATATGCATACCATCAAGCCCATCGACCGAGAGGCGATTATGGAGGCTGTTCATGACACCCGCCGCATCATCACTGTTGAAGACCATACCGTCATCGGCGGTTTGGGAGGCGCAGTAGCGGAAGTGATTGCCGAAGGAGGCATGGCCTGCGCCTTCAGGCGCTTAGGCCTTCAGGACGCCTTTTCGCCCATTGGCCTCCATGAAGACCTGATGTCTCATCACAAGATTGATGCCAACGGCATTATTGAGACGGTGCGAGAGCTTTTGCAGCTGGATTTCGAAGAAGATGATGACTGGACCGATGAGGTATGAGCATGAGCATACCACAGGCAGAAATATATTCCGGCAAGCTCTTTTTCAATTCGGTCCTGCCCCTGTTTAAGGAGATAGCCATGGGGACCAAGCTGGGCAAGCTCTTTGCGGGAAAAAGGGGAGTCATTCAGGTTAGCGCCTTTGCCGGCGGGGAAAAATGGGGGACCCATTTTCTCCTGGACCAGGGTCAGATGACCGTAAAATTGGGGCCTCATCCTGATCCCACCATCGACCTGGAGTTTAAAACTCTGAAAGAGTTCAACGATTTCTTTAAGGGCAAGAGCAAGAAACTGCCCAAGATCAGGGGGCTGAAACACTTATATTTGGTCATCCCCACCTTTCGGGTGCTGCTGAAAATGGCGGCTCTCCTAGGGGCCGCCAATCCTCCGGCTAAATCGGAAGATAAGATTTTGCTGGTCAAACTCTATTTCTACCTGCTCTCTTCCGGCATCAGCCAGCTCAATAAATGCGGCCACCCCCAAGTTTCGGCCTGGGCCCGGTCCAGCCCCGACCGGGTCTATGCCTGGTCGGTGGACAATTACCCGGAACTCTCTGCCTATATTCGGGTCAAAGCCGGCAAGACCAAGTCCAGCCGGGGGCAGTATACTCGCTCCAAACCCTTTTTCACCATGCGCTTTGACACCCCAGACAGCTCCCTAGGCATCCTCCTGCAAAAGGATGATATGCTTCGCTCAACAGCTGAAGAAAAACTGATTATGGAAGGAGCGCCGGAGTTTGGCGCCCAAATTGGCGGGTTTATGATGCTGGTGG